>Ga0207156_10001_pt1 | contig 102580 bp, 118 predicted proteins | sample Alteio_BWMinHeat_24_FD_153514 | JGI IMG/M metagenome (GOLD analysis project Ga0207156, IMG submission 153514) | Enriched cells from forest soil in Barre Woods Harvard Forest LTER site, Petersham, Massachusetts, United States -... | ecosystem: Environmental > Terrestrial > Soil > Temperate forest...
TAGTTTATGAAAGTAATGACCATGATGATGTATGTTCATATACATAACAACGAATATATGAAATATCTCCAACAGGACAGGTTAATGCACATGAAATTGAGTGCCCTGTATCAGTTATGTAAACAGTTCCAGACGTAATTTTAGCATCGGGGGAAAATAAGACTTTATTATCTTCAAACGTAATGGGATTGGATATGAGCGTCACAGCGTGGGATGGGGGCCCTTTTACTCCTGGTGCTACACCAAAATGTACACGAGGAGACAATGTATGCTCTTGATTATTATAGGTATATGCATGTTTGGAAACATCAAACATGAGTGTTAATGGCTTTTGCGTAATAATTGCTTGTTGGCGCAATGAGAAAAAAAGACTTTTCAATTGTTCAAGTTCCATGCGAACAAGCCAATGATCATATGCATGAAACGTAGTTCGTGCAAGCGTTACAAGAAAAATAATAATGCACAGAACTACGCTCAGCTCAATAAGCGAAAACGCGCTTTTATTCGACTTCATGGGCAGTTGCAACTGAAAGCACTTCTTCTATCGTTGTCAAGCCAGCCTTAATTTTTCGTATCCCATCTTGAATTAAGAGTGTCATTCCATCTTTTTGTGCCTGTTCTTGAATACGTACAGTATCAGCACGATCTACGGTTAAACGTGCTATCGCATGTGTCATGACCATAATTTCAAAAATGGCGAGCCGGCCACGATATCCCGTTTGCAAACATTCATTACAACCTTTTGCATCATAGAAGGTAATATTCTGAGCCTCAGCAGGTGAAAGTGATAAGCGCTTTAACAGTTCTGGAGATGGTTTATAAATAACTTTACAATTATTACATAATTTGCGCACAAGACGTTGAGCAACAATAATAATGACCGTAGATGATATCAAAAATGGCTCAACTCCCATATCAATAAGACGAGTAATAGTAGCTGCTGCGCTGTTAGTATGAACCGTACTTAATACAAGATGGCCTGTTAACGCAGCTTGAATTGCAATCTGTGCAGTTTCTTGATCACGTGTTTCACCGATCATGATAATATCAGGATCCTGTCGCAAAATAGAACGCAATGCTGCGGCAAATGTTAAGCCAATACTTTCTTTCACTTGCACTTGAGCAATTCCCGCCATCTGATATTCAACAGGATCTTCGACAGTAACGATGTTAACATCAGAAGAATTCAGCTCACTTAAAATAGAATATAACGTAGAAGTTTTACCAGAACCGGTAGGACCAGTAATAAATATGATACCATTCGGTTCTTTAATACTGTTGGCTATAACGGTATAATCCCGTTCACTAAAGCCGAGATCTTTTAATTTTCCAAATGTTTTTGTTTTATCCAAGAGACGCATGACTATCCGCTCACCATAGGCCACAGGGAGTACCGAAACACGGATGTCGATAGCTTTATCAGCAATCTTTATCTGAATACGCCCATCTTGCGGTTGCCGTTTTTCAGCAATATTAAGCTGCGCCATGATTTTTATTCGAGAAGCAAGAGCCGATTGAATTCTTTTAGGTGGCGTCATCACCGTATGCAAAACACCATCAATACGGTAACGTATACGCAATTCTTTTTCAAAAGGTTCCACATGAACATCTGAAGCTTCTCTTTTTATAGCTTGATATAAGATATGATTAACCAATTTAATAATAGGGGCTTCGGTTGCCATACCAAGAATATCTTCTTCTTGAATAGCTTCAAAATCCATCGGAGCTGCAAGAGCTGTCTCTTCTTGAAGCTCTTCGATCATTTCTTTAGTTCCCTCAAGAGGGTAAAATCTATTAATAGCCTCTATAATTGCAGAGGTAGTCGATATACCAAGAAGAGTGTTTTGTCCAAATAAAACTTTAAGTTCGTCAAGCGGCTGAAAGTCAAAAGGATCAGCCGTAATGATCATAATTTTATTATTTCGCCACGATATAGGAATAACGGTATGTTCCCGTAAGAACTTTAATGGAATTTTTGCAAGAACTTCTGGATTGGCCATTTCTTGAGTTATGGCATCAATATAGGGAACCTCAAATTTAACAGAATAGGCTTTGGCAATATCATGGGGTTTTACCTTATTATTCTTAATAATATACTGCTCAAATGATTCTCCTTGCTCTTTACTTTCTGCCTGGAATTGTTGCATCTGCTGCGCAGTTAATACACCATTATCTACTAAAATTTCACCAATACTTTTTTTCAGCATATGATCTCCGCTTGTTATAGAAAGAATACCATACTGTTGCTTTTGATGTCCAAACTTGCTGACAAAGTTCCCTTATGATAAGGTAATAGTATGAATTTTAAATTATTATTTGTTCTCATACTCCTCATTTCCGCCCCTGGGTGCCTTAAAAAAAGTTCTGGATTACCAGCACCTACAAAAAATATTACCGCAATGACGCTGGAAGAAGCTCAGCATGCAGCGAGCTATTATCAAGAAACTGCCTATGATGATCTTACTATTAAAGCTCTTGAGCGCGTGATTACTTTATCAACTGATCATGAAATTAGCGCCCAAGCATTATTAAAGCTTGCCGATACTTATGTAAAAGCAGGTATGTATGAAAAAGCACAAAACAGCTATAAAGAATTTATTACTCTTTATCCTGGAAATGCCCAGGTGGCATATGCTGCTTATCAAGAAATAATCGCTCATTATAAAGAAGTTCGTCCCGCATATCGAGATCAACAAAAAACACGTGATGTCATAGCATTGGCTGAACAGTATGAAGAAAATTATCCACATACTACCTATATTCAACATATACATGAAATGCGTGATACTGCCTATAAGCTCCTTCTTGAACATGAAGTCATGGTTGTTCAATTTTACCTAACAAAGTATCAGTTAGAACATAGCAATAAATCGGCTATTTCGTGCATTAAGCGGCTCGAATATATTAAAAAAGATATTATTCCTCACATAGCAAACAAAAAAGATTATTCTCGAACAATAACTCTTATTAATCGTTTACTCGATACCTATAATCCACAAAAACTTAATAATATAGAAGAGTTGGTATCACTTATCGATACGATTACTCAAAATTTTTATGATATTTTATATGCTGATTCACTTTTTAATATGAGACTCTTAACAAACGTCCTATAATCATGTCACACGAAAGAATTAGTTTAGGGAAAAAGGGAGAACTTCTTGTTGCCGAATATTTAGCACAACAAGGGTTTGATCCTATTATTAAAAATTTTACCTGTCGCCATGGAGAAATAGATCTTATTGCACATGATGGCAATCTTATTGCATGCGTTGAAGTAAAAGTAAGAAATAACCCCTATTGCACAATTGCTGAAACAGTTCCGTATAGCAAACAAAAAAAAATTATCATGACTGCGCGCTCATATGCTCTTCAGTATGGATATCGTGAAGATGAATCGATTGTTCGATTTGATGTCGCTTTTTTAGAACCACAAGATCATGATTATTCTATAACGTATATTCCCAATGCTTTTACTTTATTATGAATATGCATAATTTTTTCCAAAGAGCTGGCACAAGCTTATTGATTGTTGCCATTCTTATAACTCTTTTTTCTTTGCCACAATATATTACTTCAGTTTTTCTTATAATAGTTCTTGGATATATTCTTGTATATGAATGGCCACGCTTTAAACGATTAGAATTTACCATACTCTACCCTGTTATTCCCTTTATATGTCTCATAGTTCTTAATCATTATTGCCGGCATGAACTGATTTTTCTTATCGTGACAATTTGCATATTTGATACTGCGGCATATCTGTGTGGAACAATAGCAGGAAAACATCGAATTATTCCCTCTATCAGCCCAAAAAAGACGTGGGAAGGCCTTATTGGCGGTCTTATTATTTCGCTGATCTGCACGCGAATTTTTTTTAATAATTCTCTTATATGGATAGCCACTCTTAACCTACTCGGATTTGTGTCGGATGCATGGGAATCATATTTAAAACGAAGCGCCCACCTAAAAGATTCAGGAACTCTTCTTCCTGGTCATGGAGGATTACTTGATAGATTCGACAGTATCATGATTCCGGCAGTAATTATGACAGGATATTATTTTCTTACACATATATGCCCATGAATGAAATAATTTTTTTTCTCTTTCTTATACTTATTGTGAGTATGTTAGTTATCTCGGCACGCTTAGGCAAAGAAAGTCTTGTAGCAAGCATGAGTATGTGCGCATTGCTTTCCAATATATTTGTCTTAAAACAGATTAAACTTTTTGGTTATACTGCAACAGCCTCTGATGCATTAGCACTTGGTGCAACATTAGCGCTTAATATTTTACAAGAACATTATGATAAACAAACTGCTCAACGTGCAATTGTTATCAGTTTTTTTTGTTTAGTAGTGTATACATGTGCAACAATGCTTCATTGTGCATATGTACCAACGGGAAGTGATTGGAGCAATATTCATTATCAAGCACTTTTTTCATTCATGCCGCGACTGACGTGCGCATCTCTTATAGTGTATTATATCGCACAGCAGATCGATTATTATATATACCAACACCTCAAAGTACATTATTTATTTGAACATCAAACGCGAAGTTTTATTTCAACAAGCATCAGCCAAGCTGCAGATACTATTCTTTTTACTATCGGTGGACTGTATGGCATTGTGGATAATCTTGGATCAATACTAGTAATAAGTTATATTTTTAAAGTTATAACATTAGTGTTTTGTATCGTCATGCTACCATTCATAACACGTTCAGCGCAGAAATTATATGCCATTTTTTGAGATTATTCACCAATCAACACAATCACACGCTCGTGTAGGGCGTATACACACTGCTCATGGTATTATAGAAACGCCGGGTTTTGTTCCTGTGTGCACCAATGGTGCGCTGAAAGCAGTCGAATCATCATATCTCGATTCTCTTGGTGTTGATCTTATTTTTTGTAATACGTACCATTTACTAGTTCATCCTGGAGCAGACATTGTGGGTGCCGCAGGCGGTATTCATACATTCATGAATAGAAAAAAACCCGTTATTACCGATTCTGGTGGGTTTCAAGTTTTTAGTCTTGCATACGGTGGAGTAACGAGTGAGTTAAAAAGTTCTGGTACAAAAAAAAACGACGGCGCTGTTATAAAAATTTCTGAAGAAGGCGTACTTTTCAGGTCATATCGAGATGGATCACTTCTCTTACTCACACCAGAATCATCGGTACAAGCACAAAAATCTATCGGTGCTGATATTATTATTCCCCTTGATGAATTACCACCCTATCATATCGATAAACAGGCACTTAAAAAATCTTTTGAGCGTACACATCGCTGGGAAGCACGTTCATTACAAGAACATCTTAAAAACCCACAGCACCAGCATATGTATTCTGTTATTCATGGCGGGCTTGATCAAGAATTAAGAAAAAAAAGCATAGAAATATTAGATCAACTTCCTTTTGATGGGCATGCCATTGGGGGAAGTTTAGGAAAAAATAGACATGAAATGCGTGAAATGCTTTTTCAGCTCATGCCCCACATGCGTCACAATAAGCCGATTCACTTGCTGGGCATTGGAGATTTAGAATCATTAGAAGATTGTTTAAAATTGGGAATAGATACATTTGATAGTTCATATCCAACCAAATGTGCACGTCATGGCATGTTGTTTACTTCACAGGGAACCATAAAAATTAAGCAGTCACAGTTTAAATCCCATTATGCACCTCTTGATCCCGCATGCTCATGCATCACCTGCACGCACTACACAGCATCCTATGTGCACCATTTGTTTAAAAGCCATGAGATAACTGCCTACACACTCGCAACCATTCACAATATCGCATACATGGTAAATTTAATGGGTATTTACAGAAATAAGATTTTAAATAACGAATATTAACTCGCTTCATGCTTCGACTCTGCTCAGCATGAGTGGGAGAGGACGCGCTCATCTTGAGCTTGTCGAAAGATGCAGCGACACATTACTCTAACGTAAACGCTTCTTCTTCTTTAATCACAAAAGGCTCATTTTTAAATGATTTTTCTTGTTCAGGAGTAATATTTTCTGTCGCAATTTCTGGGCTTAATAACATACTAATCAGCGAAAGAAGATCATAAATTTTACTAAATTTGAGTGTGTAATCACTTAAATCAACACGTTTATTTTCAGGCAATAATTTTGAGCTTGCAATAATCATACATAACCCAGGATCAATCTGATTTACTATTTTACCTTGAGCATCTTTTGTCGTTGTCACTTTACCTAAAATATTTTCAGAAATTGGTTTAAGCATGGTTGAAACATGACGTAATGTCTGCGCTATACATTGTTTTTGGTTATTACATTTCACGGCAGTACATGCCTGACCAGCCATTTTTGGTTTTGATGCGCACATCAACATTGTATGAAGTTTTTGTGCATCAGTTTTAAAGTTATTTTTAAAATAAGGAACAAGAACTTCTATTTTATCCACAATTTGATAGCTATCTACCATAGCAATTCTTAAATATTCCATTTTTGGCTGATACTGTTCAGGAAGCATTCGCGTGAGTGAATCACCAATAATTGCCACTGTTTTCATAGTTTGTGCAATTTCACCAGCATAGGAAGTTATGCATAGTGCATATGCAAGAATTACTAATATCTTTTTCATGATTTCCCCCGTGCTGGTTCGACAATAATCATGTTATCAATTGCATCGATAAATTTTAAAATTTCAGTTAATACTGTAATAACAGGGGCAATTTCTTTTTTAAGTTGTGGTTGTTGAACCATATCAAAACCGGTCAGTAAAAGACCTTGTTCCGGTTTTCCATTAACGGTATATCCGATAAAAATATCTTGAATAAATGGCTTGAGTAATGCTCTAACTTCTGCTATCCCACTTTTTATACATTGAGCTCTATCAACACAGCCAATTTGTTGGCATACTTTGGCATTTGCCGAGTCACCTTGACGCACCGCTGCGCTTGCTTTGGCACATACAACAATTTTTGGAATATTTTGACCCGCTTTAACTGCTCCTAGGAAATCACCTTTAAGAACATCATAGCCTTCTAATAATTGACCAATTTGAGCAATAGGCTTAAGAGCAAGATCAAGGTTCTTAGCAAAATCATCTTGATGAAGTGATCTGAAAAAATTTGAGATCTCAGGGGCTTGTTTAAGAACAGCTGAAAGCTGCTTAACATCGATAGGAATTTGGCTCAATTGCTGTAAAGTAGTTGGTAACTGATCGCCATACAGCGCGCAGAACCCTAAACTCAACATTACTGCACAAAACCTCTTCATACTACTCTCTTTTGTATTATATAAAAATTTATAAATATAGTTATTATACAGTATTTATCATAATATATTTTCTAATTGAAAATCAATAGATTATTACAGCTCTTGTTCTCTTTTGAGTTCAACATGAGATAGTAATTCTCGCGATAAGCCAGTATGAATTTTGCTTTTTAACTGATGAACTTCAAAAGACCCGACAGTGTGAGCTATTTGGCGAGCTTTCTTATTTTTATGCTCTGCTAATTTTTGAGCCGCTTCACTGCCTGTTGCTTTCGCAATTAAACTTAACTGTTCAGCAGCAAAATGCATTTGGAGGGCTTTAAGCGCAAGCCATTTTTTTGTATGTTTAAGATCTTTATCAAGACCATTCTCTAAATAAGGTAAATTGCGCAATTGTTGTGCTAATTTTTTCATAGTTTGAACAACTTCAGAATAAGCAGTACGCGACTTGATTGGCATTTTTTTGAGGGCATTGTTAATCTCTTCAGCTTCAAGGTCAAGCATTTGCGCTCTGAGACGTGTCCATTTTTGTATCATAACACCAGGTTGATTGAAAATTTTACCGTCAACTTCTTTGATATACTGTTTGATAAGATTTTTATCTGTGTCTTTACTATAACCACTATGAATAGGCCCATAATTATAGCCATAGATTAATGCTGGAATTGCCAATAAAGCACATAGTATTATCTTTTTCATATTCATACTTTTTCTCCTTACAATAACTTTATTTTTAATATACTTTATTTTCTATTTGAAAATCAATAGATAAACAAAGAAAATAATTAATATCTCAGGTTTTCTAGAAATAAGATAAACTTTTACTTGAAGTTACTTATTCTTGCTTGATATACTTAATTTATAATAGTATATAAATAATATAATTTAGGGGAAATATGATGAAAAATATTAAATTTATGCTTTTAGCATTAAGCAGTGCTTTTGTAATGCAATCGTCACATTGTATGAAAGGCTTAGCGAGCAAAGCTCAACCAGAAGAAAGTATATTTGAAACTACGGAATCACTCAATTTAGGTCCAAAACTTCCGATGTATCGTAGATTATTTAAATTAAAACAAAAAGAAGAACGTGCTAGAAAGCAACTTCAACAATTGATATCAAAAACTAAAGACCCAGTAGTAAAACAAGAACTTGCTGAAATTTCTAATACACTTAAACAAGAAAGCACAACTCAATCAGAAAGCAATTATTCAGAGTTTTCACCTACAGAAAGCAGATACTCAAGTTTTAAATAATTAAATTAGATGAGTTTGGAGAATCTTCTCACAGATTCTCCAAACATGTGGAATGAGGGGAATATGATGAAAAATATTAAAATAATGCTTTTAGCATTAGGCACTATTCTTATAATACAATCGTCAAATTGTCTGACGAATGAGGCCGGATTTGATAAAATCCAGCATAGAATACAGCAACATAGAACTCAAATACAACTAGATCGCTTTTTGATGCAACTCAAATCACATGCCTCGGCAATTAAAAAGCTATCGTCGGGTATGATTAATATAGATATTTTAAAAGAAATCAATTCACATGCCTTGGCAATTCAAAAGTTATTAGCATCAAAAAATGATATTTTACTTCAATTAAACCCAACAGAAATGTCAAAATTTCTCGACACAATTAATAAAATACTTGACGATGTTTCTGAAGACTTAAAACATGCTAACAAAGCAATGCGATAAAGGAAAATACGATGAAAAATTTTAAAATAATGCTCTTCGCATTAGGCAGTGCTCTTGTAGCGCAATCTATACAGTGTGGTGGTAGGGGATGGCAAACAACATCTTGGACTAAGGATATTGGAAGAGATGAGCGACAACAATTTATGCGTGACGTCAACTCGCATGCCTTGGCAATTAAAAATCTCTTGAATGAAGATACTCAGGAATCTATACAAGCAATCAATCTACATATTTTAGCACTTAAGAATTTATTGAATTCTAATTACTTGTCGCAATTAACCAGAATAGAAATAAAGGGACAATTTAACTATATTGTTGATGCGCTTACAGATATTTCTAAAAACTTGACAGCCAAGGCAAAAACAAAGCCAGAATTTAAGGCTGTTTCAAATGATCTCACAACGGTTGCTCAAACTTTAGCAAGTATAACTAAAATCGCTGAATATTTAGCAAATAAAACTCAAGCTGGCTGAAAATATTTAGTAACTTTTACCTATAATAAAATCTATTATTTTTTGCCCAATAAGCTGTGCGCTTTCTTGTGGCTTGGTAACATCAAATGAAACATCTTTCAACACGTGTCGTTGGCCCAAAGCATCAGAAATATCAATCGTTAATGATGGCATAATCCCTTTGACAATCGCACTCGCTTTTCCTTCAAAATGAATCCCTTCAACGCGTATAAACCCAAGCCCTATACTTACAACAGCTTCTCCTACTTTTTCTCCACCCGCAACAGTTTTTTGTAATGATTTTAAAAAAGCATCCGCAACATTACGAGCCAACAAAGCATTGTCACGTGCTATTTGAAGACCTATAATTTCAGTATTTAATTTCGCAACATCTGTTGTTTTTTTACCCACCTCTGCTATACCAAGTGCAGTTTTTAATGCGGCAAGCTCACCGCCAACATCAACTGTATGAAGAACTCTTTCTGGAATAGTAAATTTATCCCACTTATTTTGCAGCTGAACTATTTTATCACGCATCGATTTTAAATTTTTATCATCACCACCAGCATGATTAAGTTGTTGTTGTTTTTCAAATATCTTTTTATCAAGATCTTTGATTGTATTATCAAGATTTATAAGATTACTACGCGCTTCCTGAATTTTTGCATCAGTTTTGAGTTGTGATTTTTGAAGCTCAGTATCAACTAGTTTTTGAACAAAGCTGGTAAAATCATTTTTAAAATCTACAACAAGATCAAAATCAGGATTATTGAGAGGCGCTTTGCCATCAATGGTAATAGAAAAAACATTCGCCATTTTTGTTTCAAAGTTAAAGAATAACCCATCTCGAGAAATATGGAGTTTCCCATTTCCTGCAAAAATATCATCAATTTTTATAATACCACTCAGATATAACTCTTGATCGAGTAATAATGAAACAGGAAGATGTATATATAATAATGGTCCATGAGCAGCAGCGCTTTTTGGATCTTTCGGATCTCCGGTAATTAATACTGGCCCAAACTTAACTTCAGAACAATATCCTTCAGCAAAAATTCCACCCTGATTAAATGTCATACTTGCTCTAGCAACAAATGTTAAAATATGCAATGCTGCTGCAATATTAATTCCTGGCGCAAATGCTAACTCACCAATCATCATCGGTTTCTGAACAACATAAACTTTTGCATCATCCATACCAATAGCAGGAATTTTATTGGTAGGTATTTGCTTTTTGATAATTGAGGCTGCAAATTGAGCAACATCATCGATACTTAATGGCGGCAATGAACCTGCAAGCATCAGATCTTCAGATTTTGACGACATATTACCCGCGATAGAAACTGCTTTTGATCCTAGTGAAAATGATCCTGCAATACCAAAAGAATCTGGCAATCCAGTTTCAACAAATTGCTCATAATCGATACCCATCTGAACAGCAACATCTTTTATAGAAAAGTTTTTTATACCCATCACGTTTGACCATTCACCCGCCATTGTCGCAGAAAGTAATGCTTCAGTAACACCAATTGAAACACGTGCCGTTCCAACTAAAGGATCATCTTTGGGAGTTGGTTTAACAATAATACTTGCAGAAAGTGATCCATGTGGTGGGGCACCAGAGATTTCTAATGAGAGATGACTTAATGATGCAATATTTTTTTTAAATGTTAATCCTGTAGGAATCTGCGCTGATAAAACAGATTCAAGTGGATCTGTTGCTAATGCTAAAAAGATTGTCACAGAAGAATCTGCAGCTTTTTTTGTTAATGCGTTAACTGGTGCTAAAGAACCAGTCAATGTTGCAGTTCCATAAAAATTAATGCCCTGCTTAAATGTTACCGCCTTTTCAATATCATAATAAACATCACTACTCATAATTATGCTGACATTTTTGCATATAATATCATCAAAAACAGTATTCTTAAATTGAGGAACAATGCTTGATAAATGGGAACCTGGTGGCATATGCACTTGTGCTAATATAACCTGATTATTCTGTTGATCTTGTTTAAAACTAAGTTGAGCTTGGAATGATTGATCAGAGATATGTACTGTACCTGTCAAAACAAGTTCCGCTTCATTGTGTTTCTGTTGCACAGTAAATGTTGGATTGGAAAAAGTGATGTTCTTTAACTGAGGTACTAGAGAATCTTTAAAAGGCACAAGAGGTTCTTTTGTTATAACTTCAGCTTTGAGTGCAATTTCAGGTCCTTTTCCCGAAAGAGTTCCTGTGGTAGGATATCCTTGGATATTCATAGTACCACTGATACTAAATGCTTCATCTTGAGGAACTGTTGTTATTGTTGCATTATCAATAGTCAAATCTATCGATTTTAAGAGGGGCGATACTTGGGAAGCTACAAGATGCGGAACAACCAGAGAAAAAGTAACTTTTTGCCCTTCTATTTTCCCAGAGACACTCACTTTTTGCCCAGAAACTTCAGTATGGGCTGTAAGCGTAATCGCTTTTGCCCGCTCTAAAATAATATGCGCTGTTTTTAAGGTAACAATAAGCCCTTCAGTAATAAATATTTGTGGTGGATCTATAAATATCAGCTCAAATTCAACATGAGTAAATGCAACAGGTTTTCCCTGCTCAATAGCTGTTTCAGGATGTTCTTCGGCGGTAGCAACCTTTAATTCCCCCTTCATTTTTTTATCAAAAAAAGTTCCCTCAATATCATATGATAATACTCTTTCTCTGAGCTTGAGTTGGCCTTGCGAAATAACAAAAGGGCCCCATGTGATTTTTTTTGATGGTTCTGGAAGATAGGCAACAAGGCCCGACCGATCTGGAGCTGGTTCAAAATTAACGGTTCCTAAAAAAGGGATGATTATTGCTAATGCCTTGGGTTGAACTTCATTTGGTTTTAAAATAACCACACCCTGATGTTCTTCATCAAAAACCAATTCTTCTACAGCAGACACATAAAAAAAATAAAAACTGCAGAAAAGTAGTAAATAACCGAAAGAATCTTTCATTATCTGGCCTCCTCAGGTAATATATATACTATGCTGTATCTTTAAAAAAGCTGTAAAGAAAAATAAGTATTTCTCATGAACCATATTACGAGTCGGCATAATCCTGCAATCAAGCAGCTGATAGAACTTAAAAAGAGTGATGTAAGAAAAGAAACGGGCTTGTGTGTTGTAGAAGGCATACGGGCAATAACAAGTTTTCTCAATTCACCCTACACACTCGAAAAATTGTATATTACAGAAAAAAACTATGCTCTTATTCAGAATATCGTACCTGAAAGTAAATTATTCTGCTTAAGTGATCAGCTCATGAACATAGTAAGTTCTGCATCAACACCAAGCGGCATTCTTGCAGTTTTTAAGATCCCACAAGCCCCATCACCAGATCTTCTTGGATCAGGAATTGTTTTAGCACGCATACAAGACCCAGGCAACATGGGAACTATCATCAGAACTTCTATCGCTTGTGGTTTACCATCAGTGGTAGTTGTTGAAGGATGTGATCCATGGTCACCGAAAGTTATTCAGGCGAGTGCAGGTGCACTTGCTGCAGCACATCTGTTTGATTGGTCATGGGAACACCTCATAACTCATAAAAAAAATCTTACTCTCTGCGCCCTTGTGCCCCATGGTGGCACATCACCACATGATCTTACTCATTCGAATATTCTTGTAGTTGTTGGCAATGAAGCTCATGGATTACCAGCTGAATGGCAAAAGAGTTGCGATCAGCTTGTAACATTACCTATGTCAGAAAGTGTTGAAAGTCTCAACGCAGCAGTTGCCGCATCAATAGCACTCTATCTCATAACTCATTAGTGGAAATTATATGTCGGTATCTCACAAATTATCATTACTTTCAGCACTCATTATTAATATTAATATCATGCTCGGGTCAGGAATTTTTATTAATACGGTATTATTAGCCACTACTGCGGGAAGTCTCGGTGCCCTTTCATATATCATTGTTGGAATTTTGATGATTCCCCTCATACTCGTTATTGCCGAACTTCTCAAAATCCATTCAGGCGGCACATTTTATGAATTTGGTAGAACTATCCATCCCTTGTTCGGGTTTTTAAGTAGTTGGGGATATTTTACTGCAAAATTGGCCTCTGCTGCTTTGGGGATCCATATTTTTGTTACGCTCATTCAAAAAATTATTCCGGCCACAAGTGCATACAACACACTTATGATCGATAGTTGTATTATTCTGTTTTTTTCATTACTGAATATGCTTAACGTCCGTGTTGGTAGATCTATTCACTATAGTTTTATTATTTTAAAATTAATCCCCTTATTATTTATTATTATAGCGGGGCTTTTTTATTTTAATGGTGCTGCATATAGTGCTGAGAGCTTTTTATGGCAAGGCATTCCACAAACAATACCATTTGTTCTCTTTGCATTTGCAGGTTTTGAAGCAAGTTGTTCACTGAGTCGATCAATCGAAAATCCAGAAAAAAATGGTCCGCGAGCAATCTTCATTTCATTCACTATTGTACTTATTATCATGGTACTCTATCAAATTAATTTTTTTGGTTTACTGGGCATGAAATTAGGAACATATCCAAGTTTTAGAGAAGCATTTCCCGCAGTAAGCGATATTCTTTTCGTGTCCCCTTTTGTAAAAAATTTTTGTAACGCACTCACCCTTGCAGGTATTGCAACATCATCACTCGGCGCAAGTTATGGAATTTTATTTAGCAACAGTTGGAACTTATTTGCACTTGCTGAACACAATCACACATTTTTGAAAGACAAACTTATCAGTCTTAATAACAATCATATGCCCTATGCATGCATTATTGTCGAAACTTTTTTAACATTAGGCTATCTCTTTTTTTCACAAGGCAACCAAATACCACTCCAACAAATCAGTGCTTTGGGTTCAACGCTCGCATATTTTTTAAGTGTTATTTCTTTTACGTTTCTTACACTCTTTGTAACACAAGAGCGCCGCTTGTTAGCAGCGCTCAGTGTAGTAACATGTTGTATTCTTATTGGAGCAACAATACGTTCTGCGTATATTTTCGGAATAACTCCCTACATTCTGTATAGCGTTATTCTTCTGCTGGGTGTTGGTATGTATTCAATCACAGCTAAAAACTGAATAGATATTTTTGTTTTCACTATCTACACTATGATTTACGCACAAACTATACGTGCTTTGCTCTACTGGATTCACAATAATATTTTTTTCATATCCAGGAATAGTGACCACAAACTTTTCATCTTCATATAAATCACATGGCATCGATGCACCACCAGGCAAAATCTCAACAGTTACTATTATTTCTTTATTTATTGTACGAGTTTTTGTCTTTTTTTTACCAACTTTTTTTTTCTTTAATTTAATTATTTCTTTTATTTTTTCGATAATAATTTTTTGCCCAGTCCCATTCATAATACTCGTAATCCTATTTCTTTTTTTATTTTTTTCTTTCTCATCTTCAAGTAAGATCTCTTTAAAATTATCATTATACATAGGCCAGATATATTCATAAATATGAGGATCATCAGCCCATTTGATCAAAAGATATTTTTCATAAAAGTTAAGAGAAACTCGCCCAGGTCTCGATGGAGTATAAGCCCTTTTCCACAGTAGATCCTCACGTTCTCCATCCCATCGACATAGTAATACATCTTTACTGATACGTAATTTATTATCATTTTCATTAAGCTGCCCACTTTGTCCAGAATCAATATTATATCCCCACTCACATTCCAGTTCTTTCTGTTGATTAAAATAATCGGGAATTTTAAAAAAACTCATTGGTTTTTGTTCCATATTTACAGCTTTTTCGATAATAAAGAGACGGGAATCTTTCATGGCACATGTGCTACAAAAAATTCCTGAGATAACAAATAAAAAAATCTTATTCATATGAATCCTGTATCATTTGATTGCTGTATTTTATGCACAATGTATCTAGTTCTTCAAGCCCAACATTGACATTATGCTCATACTTTTTTTTATTTTTATGAAAAAAATCTTGTGGGTTTTCATTACCTGGCTGTTCTAAATCTATACATATAAGAGAATTATCAGTACCTACTAAACAATTACTTTGAAGACTATCCCATATACCAGCTGGTATCACTTGTTTTAAATAGGGAACATGTTGTAAAAAAAATAAAAGAAAAAGTTCTTTATTATATTTCATATGCAATCTCATTAAAATTATGTAAAAAAAATTGTTGTGCATGAGAAAAACTCCCCCATACACAACAATTTTAAACTATTATTTATAAATTATAAATTTTTAAAAAATTTAACCCAACATGGAATAGATTTTTTAATTTCTGGATGTTGTTCAAAACCTGCATTTTTATATAATGCAATAAGTTCTATTTCAGTTTCTTTAATCCAATCTGTTTCTATTTTGGTAAATCCAGTGTCTTTTAATTTTTTGCACATATCGATAAGATTTTTTTGCAACTGTGCCATTGCATGCATATCACTCTTCGCTTCTTCTAACAACATCGAAGGTATATGTATTTCAACCTCATTATGTAACTTATCAATTTCATCAAGAATATAAGGTGGAACAAAACCATGATCACGAGGCACAAAAAATGTAACTGAATCGTTATTATCGATTGCTACACTAAGTACATCAGCCTTACCGGGTAATCTATAATTTCCTATAAATCTTGAATAGTCAGAACCCATAATCATGATAGCATCTTTACCAAGCAATGGATCAAATAAATATTCTTTTAAACGCCATGATAAATGCGCTGTTTCTCCTGGAAGCACTACAACATCATTACCATCACCATAACTTCCAACAACTTTTCTCACAATCACAGCATTGTCTGATTTATTAATAAAATAAGTCAGAATCTGAGTTCTGGTGATTTCTATCTCAGGTTGCGCAACTACACATGCAGAAAGTGTACAAAGAGTAAGTAGTAACTTTTTCATGATGTAATCCTATGGTTTTTAATTATAAAACTTTAACAAGTTGAACAATATTAGGCTTGATGCATAAAAATTCTTCAAAGCCTGCATTTTTATAAATAGTGAGAAGTTCTTCTTTATCAATTTCTGTGCGAGCTGTTATTTTTGTAAATCCCATCTCTTGCAATGCTGCGCATAGATCAAAAAGTGATTGTTGCAGATTTCTAAAATATTTGCCAAAATCACCAAAAACTTTTATTTCAATTTCATTACCTTGGTTAATATAACATATGAATTGAAAGTAGGTAATAACTCCAACTTTTCCGCCATTCATAAACATATAGGGAGTAGAATCTTTAATACCAAATTTTTTGCGAAGTATAGACATTTTTTGCTTAATACTTGGCAAAAGTTCATTCCTTTCAGGCTGTGCTAGTGCGCATGCAGACACCGCACACAGAGTAATTAATAGTAATTTCTTCATAACGTTGATTCCTATTTTAAGTAAAAAGCGCTTTTTATTTGATAATATCTTTTACAATCATGTGACGAATATTATCGGCGACACGCAAAACATTGTTTGTGTAAAAAAATCCAACAAGACCTGCGCCCACAAGAGCAGCACCGCAAGGAACTCTCATCGTATTTTTGAAAAATGATGCTTTTTGTTGGAAATTTGTCATAACACGAAAGCCATACAAGGTTGTAAGCGCAGAGATTACTCGTACAGGAACTTCTCTGTTATCTGCTTGTGCCACGTGAGCTATAACTAAACTCGCTACTAAGCCAGCCATGATAATTTTGTTTTTATGTGATTTCACCTATTTTCCCCCCAGAAAATTAGTAAATATTACTATTGTTTATAATTTAATAATAGACTATTTTTAAATTTTGGCAAGAAGAAGACCCGTATTCTCAAATTCTTATTTAATAACTTCCCGTACAAGCATGCCTGCAGTAAGAAGAGCTATACCATTAATTGGCCAGCGAATCGCTTTTTTATTAAGATTGAAAGCCTCTAAAATTCGAGCCCCATCTATTTCTTCTCTATATGGTATGAAATTGGCTAAATTTATTGTAAAACTTAATAATGCGCCCCCAAGGAGAGCTGGATCCTGTTTGTTATTAAAATATGGCTGCTGGTATGTTTTCTTGAGTGCTGTGGTAAATGACTTTGCATCTTTATATTCATGATAAAAAGTATTTGCAAGAGGAAATACAGCAGCAGCGGCCATACCAAATAAAGGACCTGCTGCTGCTACAGTTGCCCCTTTTATACCCCTACAATTTGCGCGGTCTAAAGATTTTATATCTAAATGATCTGGATATTTTAAAAAATTTAAAAATTTTATAGCCAAATTCTGAGGCATTTTTCTCACAATTGGATATATAATTGGAAATGATTTAGGAATTGAATTACCATGATAGTAAGTCGTCGCCCCAGAACACCATGGCGTAACCCAAAAAAAACTTTTACAGTTGTATAACTTTTTGCCAGTACTATAATGGCCATATTCATGTGCAAAAGTTCCAGTTATCATGGGTGAATAAATCTGCATACCTATATTCAAAAATTGATTATAGCGGGATTTCTCTTTTTCCATTGAAAAAATTTGAAAAATGCTTAAAAAGAGCATTAACGACAGTAATAAATAACGATTCATTTAGAATTCCCTTTAAGATAAAAATTATTTGATATTTATATTTGCATATTATTTATAATAGGCTATTTTAAAATTTTGGCAATCAGAACAAATTATCGCAATTTTAGTGTCATGAGGGTAAAAAGGCATAAAATCAGGGTAATTATACCACAGCGGATGGTGATTTTTGACTCCTGCCACCCTTTAAGCTCCAAATGGTGATGCAAAGGTGCCATTTTGAAAAAACGGGTTCCCCAGAGTTTGAACGTTATAACCTGAATAATAACCGAAAGCGTTTCGGCCACAAAGAGCCCTCCAGAGAGAATAAGAAGCAATTCCTGCTTAGTCATAAGGGCCATAAGCCCTAAACCCGCTCCAAGGGCTAATGACCCCACATCCCCCATAAAAATCTGGGCAGGATAGGTATTATACCATAAAAAGCCTAAGGAAGCCCCCACAAGAATAGCCCCCACGATACCCAGTTCTGCCGTTCCAGCAAAGGGAATATGCAGATACGAGGCTATCAAAAAATGGCCTGCCGCATAGGCTATAATTGAAAAAGTGCCAAAATTGAGTATTAATGATCCTATTGCAAGCCCATCAAGCCCATCAGTCAGATTAACCGCATTGCTGGTCGCCACAAGTACAAACACAGCCCAGGGTATAAAGAGATAGCCCAGGGGAAGAGATACGTTTTTAAAGAAGGGAAGAGATATCGAAAGTGACGGCTCGCATAAGAGCACCCAACTTACTATGATAAACGTTGCTACAGCAATTTGTGCAACAAATTTATACCGTTCAGAAATACCCTTTTTAAACCTGATTTTTGACCAATCATCCCAAAAACCGATACATCCAAAACCTACTAACGCTAGGAGAAAAATAATAATCTCACACTGCACAATATTGCACCATAAAAGACAATTAACAATAACAACAAATAAGATAAAGAGCCCTCCCATAGTTGGCATTTCCCCCTTATTTTTATGGCTTTCAGGGGTATATTCCCGGGTATGGGCTCTAAAATATTTCTTCGATTGCTCGATAAACCATGTCCCTACGATACAGGAAAGAAGAAGGGAGCTTGCGAGCCCTGCCATCGCCCGAAAGCTTACATAATGAATAACGTTTAACAGGGAAATATGGTCTTTTAAAGCCAAAGAAAGATGGTAAAACATAAGGTATTTTCCTATAAAAAGTACAAAAACTCTCTTAGTTTAGCAGGTATATGCTCTGTAAAGAAGAGAAAAGAGTAAAAAGCCAGGAAAAATCGCTTTTTTTGACCAAAATATTTCTATTTGTAACAATTATAGAGATACTATTTATTGTACGCATATAGCCTCCTGATCAATGTATTGGTAATATTTACTGGTGTGCCTGCTACCCCTATTTTTGACTTATTTGACCAATTCGGTAGACTATAAGTATTAGATTGAAATACGGTATAACGAAAATAATCCTATTAATAAAGGAAATAACCCTATGAAATCGTTACATAACGTAAAAAAGTTAAAAGGCTTATTATTGCTTGCCGCATTAGGCTTCTCACTTGGTCAACCATCATGTATTCGTGCTGATAACGAACAAGATGCTTTTAGCCTCTTTAAAGACTTTATTGATGGCGGTAAACCAACAGCAGCTCACCCTCATTTAAAATTGATAGCAACGTTGGATAGATTGATAGCTCTTCTTCAACATAACCCAAAATATCATGCTCTTGTTGCGGATTTAAGAAAAATAAAATGTACCAGAAATCTTAACGCGATGTTTGTTGCTACAACACTCTCAAAACACTTTTCAATTTTACCCGCTGACATTCAAAATCTTATACCAAGCGGTGCAAACCGTTATACTCCAACTGGTGTGAATAGAATGAGAGCTTTACAAGCAGTGTTAGAAAGTCGAATTCGCTAATATTATTTCTGGGGAAATGGGGAATATTGCGATACGTTGTTAAAACAGGTATCTTTTTGCTAATTTCTGTTATAATTAAATAACATGCTAGCCCGGCATATGCCGGGCTAGTTTTATAACAAAATAGATCGGTACTTTTGTGAATTCTTCTTGGAATAATTTTGATGTTATAGTAGTCGGTGCGGGGCATGCTGGCATGGAAGCGGCATATGCAAGCGCACGGATGGGTGCTAAGACATTACTTCTCACATTACATTTAGACAGAGTTGGTTTAATGCCTTGTAATCCTGCAATTGGTGGGATTGGCAAAGGGCACATAGTTTTTGAAATCAGTGCATTGGGTGGATTGATGCCCCAATTATGCACACACACCTATCTCCAAGCACGCATGCTCAATACTCGTAAAGGGCCTGCCGTTCAAGGCTTGCGCCTTCAAATCGATAAACATGCATATAGTAAATTAAGTAAACAATATTTAGAAAAAACACCTAATCTAACCCTGTGTATGGGTATGGTGGAAGAAATTCTGCATGATGATACTGGTATTACCGGCGTAAGAACTCGTGAAGGTGATACGTATCATGCTCGCGCTGTGGTTATCACTACAGGAACATTTCTTAATGGTTTAGTGCATGTTGGGCAAACACATTACACTGCTGGTAGGCAAGGGGAAGAAGCTTCTACTGGATTATCTGGGTCATTGAAAAAATTTAATCTGCAGATGGGACGTCTTAAAACAGGAACTCCACCACGATTATTACGTTCAAGTCTTAATTTTTCTGTCATGGATGAACAGGGCTCTGATGATTTGAGTTATTTATTCGAATATTATCCGCACACTGTTGCTCCCAAGCTTTCATGTTATATTACACATACTAATGAACAGACACATGCTGTTATTAAAGAAAATTTTGAACACTCCCCTATATTTACCGGTGTTATTTCTGGCAAACCACCCCGTTATTGTCCTTCAATAGAAGATAAAATTTCCCGTTTTTCTACTAAATCATCCCATCATATTTTTGTAGAACCGGAAAGTGCTTCTTCTGATGAAATGTATCCTAATGGGCTTTCAACATCATTGCCACTTAATATTCAACGCCAGTTTATTCAGACAATAAAAGGTTTTGAAAATGCGATTATTACACGCCCAGGGTATGCGATAGAATATGATTTTGTAGGACCTAACCAACTTAAACATTCACTTGAAGTAAAAACGGTACCTGGTCTCTTTTTAGCAGGCCAAATTAATGGTACAACAGGATATGAAGAGGCTGCCGGCCAAGGTATTATCGCTGGTATTAATGCCGCATTACGCGTGCAGAATAAAGAACCATTTATTATCGATAGAAATACTGGTTATATCGGCATTATGATCGATGACCTTGTCAGCCTTGGAGTTGATGAACCGTACCGCATGTTTACGTCACGCGCAGAACGACGGTTATTATTGCGCCAAGATAATGTTTTCTCACGCTTAAGCAAAAGTGCTTTTAAATTGGGACTTATTTCTGAAAAACTTTACAATGATATTCTGCAAGAAGAACTGTGCGTACTCGCTGCAACCGATTTTATTAAACACAATTGCCGACAAGAAATTGCTGTACTCGTAAGCACAGGAGATGCTGAAGCTGTTCTTAAAAAAATTCATGAAAAAGTTAATAATCTTTCACATCGAGCAGCACTTTCAGTATATGCAGAATTATTGTATGAGCCTTATTTAAAACGGGAAGAACGTGAAGTTGAAAAAATGCTCCATTATCAATCATTACGTATTCCTGAAAGTTTCGATTTTACGGGAATACCGGGTTTATCGATCGAGCTTCAACAAAAATTAACGCGCTACAAACCACAAACCATCGCACATGCCCATCTTATTCAAGGTATGACCCCCGCCGCTATTTCACTTCTCATTTTCAAAATCCGCGAATTACATAATTAATTATTGCTATTAGTATATATATTTTATACTATAAAAGAGAGTCACAAAGGGGGAAATTTTGAAGAAAAAATATTGCTTAGTTTTCTTGCTTACATTATGTACACAAATATTTGCTCTTGAAGTGTCACAAAAATCGCAACCTCTTTCACCACAAGCTAGACGTATTTTTCAAGTTATTAAAGAACAACTCTATAAAAATATAGACCCACAAAATATGGGCCGTATTATCGCTGATATTCTTTATCCTAATATTCTGCCAAAAAATTATAAGCGTCGAGATCGTCTACAAATCGCATTTGAGTTATTATCTGACCCAACATTTGCCTATTTGCAGCCTACTATTGTAAAAATTATTTACTCAAACCCAGAATTTGCTTATGCAACTTTTACTCCATTACAACAAGCCCGAATATTGCATTATCCAAAAAATATTATCGATCTCTTAATACCTTATGATCAAATAACTCTAGCTCAAGTATTTTCAGCAATACAAGATAAAGATTATGACGAACTCGATAAACTCCTGAAAAATTTTAATATCAATACCATTAATAGTGATGGTACAAGTGCACTTTTTTTTGCAATTACTGAAAAAAATACTGATGTTATTAAGAAACTGCTTAACAAAGGAGCCAATCAAAATCTACAAACTTTTAAAGAAAAACTTACGGCTTTAATGACAGCAATAATAGGAGATGATCCAAGTATCGCAGAACTTCTTCTCACGTATAAACCAATTAATGCACCATCTCTTATCAAGGATAAAGATAGGCCAAGCGATAAGACATACTCTGAATTCACTGCCGAAGAACGGCAGCTTCTCCTTCGTTACAAATATAAGCCGAATCTCAATTTAATTGATAGTCATGGTCAAACAGCGCTTATTTTAGCAGTTCGTAAACATCAAACAGATCTTGTAGAAAAAATAATCAAAGCGGGTGCAGATATTAATATTCAGGATGATTTTGGCTTTACTGCTTTATTGCATGCAATAAATAATCAAGATCAACTTTTGGTAAAAATGTTATTAGATGCTGGTGCATTCGTCAAGCTCGAAAAGCCCTCTCGATATGCACCATTATCTATTGCAGTAGATAGGAGCAATAAACCGATCATTGATATGATTTTTCACCATTTTAATGAACTTTCTTTAGTAGATCTACAAAATAGTTTGGTATTAGCAATTGAAACCAGAAATCTTGAAGTAATTGAAAATCTTTTACAACGAGGAGTGAATCCAGACTTTGTCCTCAATAATAATGAAACACCTTTAATGGTAGCAGTTACTAATTTTAAAAAAGAAGAAATTCCAACTGGTTCAAGAAGAAAAATTATAAGAACAATGATTACTCAAGTCGATGAATATATTGTGCAACTCCTGATATGCTATGGTGCAGTTGTATCTGAAAAAAATACGTCAGGTAAAAATGTACTTCAGCTTCTTGATGAAGTTCCGAATATATCGGCAGAAAGCATTAAAAGTGCTGAAAAAATCCAGACTATGCTTGAAGGAAAATTAGAGCTCGAACAACAAGCATTACAAAAACAAAAGAAGTCATAAAGCTTGCGGCCAGTTATTGTTGTGATACTCGCTAGCCCAATAAGAGATAAAGATATATAATCTTTTATATATCTTTGTTGGTGTTTACTATGTATCCAGTTATTCTTCACATTTATGGGCCGATTGCAATCCAAAGTTATGGGTTGTGCATACTTATTGGCTTAGCTATTTTTTTCTATTTTTGTCACAAGAGGGTAGTAGAAAGAAAACTTGCTACCAGTGATCAAATATATTCTATTGTTGGCATATGTATTGCCGCAGCACTTGTCGGCGGGAAAATTGTGCATATTATATCAGAATGGAAAGACTATGAGCATTGGTATGATTGCTTTGCAATCTGGGATGGAGGGTTTTCTATTTTGGGCTCAATGATCGCCGTTTTTTTGTATGTTCCCTATTACTTATATACGCATGGTATCCCCATTATTTCTCTGTTTGATACAGCAGCTTTATATGTCGCATTACTTCATGCATTCGGAAGAATTGGCTGTTTTTGTGCCGGGTGCTGCCATGGAACAATTACTCAGAGCATACTCAGCATTACCTACACACACCCAGAAAGCCGTGCGCTATTGGGAGCACCACTTCACCCGACACAATTGTATAGCTCACTTATTTTTTTTGGAATATTTATTATCTTACGATTTATAGCGCCACGCTGGTGCACCCACCCAGGGCAAATGGCCCTCTTGTATCTTATTTTAGCAAGCTGTGAACGATTTTTACTCGATTTTATACGCTATGACCGCACCATGATAGGGTTCTTATCATTTCACCAATGGCTCGCTGTAAGCATAGCAATTATAGCGCTGGTAGGTTTTATCTATAGTTCACATAGAAAAAGCGCATTGAGCACGCTATGAGCAGTTCGAGTATCTTTGGTTTTATAAAAACAAAAGTAACTATTCTTGATCTTATTGGTGAATATACGACACTCAAAAAAGCAGGATCATATTGGAAAGGCCACTGCCCCTTCCACTTTGAAAGAACACCTTCATTTACTGTGAGCCCCCATAAAGAGATTTATTACTGTTTTGGTTGTCAAGAAACGGGCGATGTGGTCAATTTTATTGCACGCGCTGAACAACTGACTCCGTGGGAAGCAGCACAATTTCTTGTAGAAAAATATAATCTCGATGTTCCTTCTGAATTTCAAGAAAAAAAAGGAAAGCTGTACGAGAAAAAACATTATTATGAAATGTATAAACATGTTGCTGAATTTTGTCATCAGGAACTTCTTACTAACAAAGAAGCATTGGCATATCTTGCACGACGTAATATATCACAAGAAAGTATAAGAAAATACCTGCTTGGCTATTTTCCAGCACATGCCGGGATTAAAAGCTTGATAGCTTTTTGTCATAAACAGTCTTTTTTCACCCAAGATTTAGGAGCCGCACATATTATTCAGGAACAAAAGAATGGCTGGTATTCCCCCTTTGAAGACAGGATTATTTTCCCCATCAAAGATTCTATGGGAAGATATTGTGGTTTTGGTGGCCGAATTTTTAAAGAACATGATGACCGTGCCAAATATTATAATTCACATGATCATGAGCTTTTTAATAAAAGTTCGATTCTTTTCGGTTTTGATAGTGCAAAAAAAAGTATCCAATCAAGTGGACAAGCGTATATTGTAGAAGGCTATATCGATTGTATAGCTATGGTTCAGGCAGGCTATCAGAACACGATAGCTACGCTGGGAACATCATGTACAGCAGAACACTTGTCACTCATATCTCGTTATGCATCACATCTTATTTTTGTTTATGATGGAGATGCTGCAGGGCATAATGCATTAGCTAGAATTACCAAATTATGCTGGTCATTCACCCTTGAACTTTCTGTTATCACCCTGCCAGAATCGGAAGACCCTGCCTCATTTCTTTTAAAAAATAAAGATATGCATCGTCTTATCGAAAAAAAACAGGATATTTTTAACTATTTTATCGAAAAGACAGGTAAATCACAGGCCGAAACTTCATTTCAAGAAAAAATGGAGACTATCGAACACCTTATTACTTTTATTGGTATGAATGAAGACCCCTTAAAGCAAAGCCTCTTATTTCAAAAAGCTGCAGAAGCGCTTCATATCCCCTTAGAGTCTCTGTATGCGCATAAAGACAAAAAAAAATCTAAAAAAATTGCTGATACCCCTTCTCAGAAAAGTGTTATAGATAGTAACCTTTCAAAACTAGAAAAAAAATTATTATGTGTTATACTTAACGAGAAGTTGTTATTATCATCAGAAGATGAAGAATTTATCATTAATTCTCTACCGGACACTATAAAAAACATTCTCAAGAAAGCTGTATACCATTTTACCCAGCGTGGACAAAGAAATTTTATCTCTCTTTTTGAGTACCTCGATGAATCTGAGAAAAAAATTGTGAGTACCCTGGTATTTGATAATAATCATCTTTCTCCCGAAGACACGGTAGAAGAGCTGGTCATTCAGTTTTATAGAAAACAGTGGAAAATAGCATTAAACAATGTCAAGCTTAAACTAGCAGGCGCGCGTGGCAAAGAAGCCGAGCAAGCCGCCATTGTATTAGAAGAATTTCATACCTTAAAGCAAAAAATGTTACGCAAGGGTCTTATATGATAAAAAAAGTTACCAAAAAGGTTACGAGTAAGAAAAATTCTGAAGGCATAGACCTTAAGCAAGAACTTATTGAAGCTTTGTTAGAAAAAGGTCGCCGAAATAATGTATTGACCTATGAAGAGGTGATGGAATTCAATGACCGCAACCATCTTACCGAAGCTGAAGCAAATGAACTGTTAAAGACATTTGATAAAGAAAATATCGAGCTGGTGATGCATGATGAGCTCGAAGCGGCTTCTGGAGAATTGGAAGATTTTGAAAAAGAAATCGCAACGACTCCCCATTTTAAATCTCCTTTAGAAAGTTCTCTCGAATTTGTTGAAGAAGAAGAGACAGAAGAAGAAGACGAATCTGAAGATGAAGACGAAGAAATCGATATTATCAAAGAAAGCAGTGAATCTGTTTTCATGCCTGATGGTGTTAAAGCATATCTTCGAGATATTGGTAAAATCCCCCTCTTAAATAAAAAAACCGAAACGGCAATTGCGCAGCAAATAGCGCAAAGTAAGCATGATAGCATAGAATCGATTTCAAAATTCCCCTTTATACATAAAGAGATTGTACAAATTGGTGAAAAATTATCAAAAGATACGATTCCGTTAAAAGATATTATTCAATTCTCAGAATTTGATGAAGAAAATCTTCCCAAGTATGAAGAAGAAAAGAATACGCTCCTACAGACCATCAACAAGATTCGTGATCTTATTCAGAATGAAGAAAAAATTTACCACACCTATCGTCCACGGCTCAGTGAACCGGGTGTAAAAAAAGAAATGTTAACGGCTGTTCAAAAAAATAAAGAAGAAATTAGCCTTACGATACAGTCGATTAAATTTTCTAATAAGCTGATTCGCAAGTTGGGCAAGCGCATCGAAAAAGCGTTTCTTAAAATTCAAGAACGGCATGAATTTATTAATGTCACTCAAGAGAAAATTAAAACTATTGTTGAAAAGCCTGAACTTGAGGAACTTGAACGACAAATTCGCAGTGCTTATAAAACGATTAAAAAGCTTGAACAAGAAGTTGGTTTACCTGAAGAAAAAATAGCTTTTTATCTCAATCAACTTATTGAAGGCCAAGAAAAAGATAAGCAAGCGAAAGATGATCTTGCTCGTGCAAACTTGCGTCTTGTTGTTAATATCGCAAAAAAATATGTTAATCGCGGCTTACACTTTCTTGATCTTATTCAAGAGGGAAATATCGGCCTTATGAAGGCGGTTGAGAAGTTCGAATTTGAACGTGGGTACAAATTTTCAACCTACGCAACCTGGTGGATACGACAAGCAATTACTCGTGCTATTGCTGATCAATCTCGTACTATTCGTGTTCCGGTGCACATGGTTGAAACGCTTAATAAGATTAATAAAATTAAAAGAACGTTCATTCAAGAACATGGGCGAGAGCCAAGCCATACTGAACTTGCAAAAGAACTTAATATTGATGAAAAGAAGATAAAAAATATCATTAAAATTTCTAAAGAACCGATTTCATTAGAAACACCTGTGGGTGATGAAGATGCGGTTATTAAAGATTTTATTGAAAATGAAAATGACTTTTCACCAGCAGATACGGTTGCAAGCAGTGATCTTAAAGAACGTGTTCGTGAAGTATTAAAAACACTCACACCACGAGAAGAAAAAGTTCTTAAAATGCGCTTTGGAATCGATGTTGCATCAGAACATACATTAGAAGAAGTCGGCAAAGATTTTGGTGTAACACGTGAACGTGTGCGGCAAATTGAAGTTAAAGCATTGCGCAAATTACGCCATCCTTCACGCAGTAAAAAACTACAAACCTTTTTTGAGAAAGAATTCGAAATTAAGCCCGAAGATATTTTGGGTGATGAAGATATGGGAGATGATGAATAATGGAACCTCTTGGAGATAGTAGCCTTATAACAAACGGTATTCTTTTTTGTATTTCACTCGCTTTTTGTGCTCTTTTTTCATTTTTAGAAACGAGTATTACCGCACTCCGTCTTTTTAAGCTTAAAGAACTTGCACGGTCAAGCACGAGTTATCAAATGTTGCTCCAATCATTAGAAAAAAATCCTAATAGATTGTTAAATACCATTTTAATTGCCAACAACCTTGCTGATGTTACTGCAGCAACATTGGGCACTATTCTTATGGAGCGGATTTTTATTAATCTTCCAGGAACGGTAGGATTTTCATTAGGTATTTTTGTAACGACAGCAATTTTACTTATTTTTGGTGAAATTATTCCCAAAAATATTGCAAAGGCATATGGAGAACGTCTGTTTTCTTCAACATTATGGATTACCAATATCGTTTTTTATGCCCTGTACCCATTTGTGACTGTTTTGATGCGTATAGCAGATTATGTGATGTATAAAATCAGTGGTGAAAAACCGCTTTCTAGCGAATTTATTACGTCAGAAAAAGAGATCCAATTTCTCATCGATTATATTAATGAGAAAGGGTTGATGGAGACGGAAAAAACATCGATGCTTAAAAGCATTTTCGAGCTTGGCACAACGCCAGTAAAAGAAATTATGGTACCAGAAACTTCTATGATTTCTATCCGCGCAGAAGCTTCTATGGAAGAAGCGCGCACCTATTTTAATAAATATCAGTTCTCACGCTTTCCTGTATATGATGGAACGCTTGATAATGTGATTGGTATGCTTCATCTCAAAGATGTTTTTACAGTCATTTCTGCAGGTACAGAAAAGCATGTGCGCGATATTGTCCGGCCTATTTTGTTTATTCCTGAAAGCATTAAAGTTAACCAGCTCTTAAAAGAATTTAAAGAGCAACACATGCATATTGCCATTGTTATCAATGAGTATGGTGGTATTATCGGCTTAGTCACACTGGAAGACGTTCTTGAAGAAATTGTTGGTGAAATTCGGGACGAATATGAAGCAGTAACTGAAAAAGTAACAGCGCTCAAAGAAGGTAGCTGGGTTGTTGATGCAAGTATCGAATTAGAAGAACTGAGTAAATTGTTGGGAATAACGTTTGAAACAGAAGATGCATTAACGCTTGGCGGCTTTATGACGGAGCATATGCAACATTTGCCTAAAAAAGGTGAACGATTGGTGTATAAAGATTTTACATTCCAAGTTCAACAAGCAAGTGCAAAACGAGTTTCACAGGTTCTTATTTTTTCAACCGCAACACCGCCTGATGTGTAATAGTAAGGAGATTGTATGAAGAAGATTATACTATGTAGCTTAATAAACATAATTATCTTACCCATTTTTTCTCATGATCATGATGTATCAGTACCCTTCAGAAAACACACACCCCAAGAACGCCAACTGATCGTTGGCCATTTTTTTAATGTTCTTCTCAGCGGATATCTTGCAACGGTTAATAAACAAGACCCACAAGCACGGGAACTTGCTATTGCCAGCGCACTGGCTAGCATGACTAACTTTGTTCAACTCGTCGCCCGTTCATGCCCAGAATTACTCGAAGAACTCGCCGATGATGAAATATTTAAACAAGAAGTCGAGCATTATCTCGTACGTTATGCAAAGAATATCGCATGAAAATTCCCCAAGAAAAAATTATTAAAATAATAGAAATATTTTTTCCTCACGCAAAAGTATATCTTTTTGGTTCGCGCTCGCGTGGTGATCATTCAGAAAGATCTGATGTCGATATTGCTATCGATGCGGGAAGACCAATGACGCTGACGGAAAAAGGGCAAATAATAAGTATGATTGATGCGCTCAATATTCCCCAAAAAACAGATATTGTTGATTTTAACCGAGCACCCGACGCTTTAAAAAACAATATTCTCAAAGAAGGAATAGTGTGGAAAGGCTAAGAAATAAACAAGAAAAGTTTATAAAATCATTAGCTGCATTAGATCGAAGCATACAAGTCTCTTTAAGAGAAAACCTTCAGAAAGATATCAAACAAAGTCTCATTGCTTCAAATATCAAACATTTTGAGATGTGCTATGAATCAGTCTGGAAATTTCTTCAACTTTATCTCGAACAAAAATATAAACAACAATTGAACTCACCCAAAAAAATATTTCGTGAATGTTTTGCTTTGGGTATTCTGGATAGTAAAATTACAGAAGAATTGTTAAATATAAGTGAAGCAAGAAATGCTACTGTTCACGATTATGATGAAGAAACAGCACAAGAAACATGTAAACGTATTAATGATTATTATCTGACTTTAAAAGTCCTAGAAAAGTTATCACTATGAATTTTAATATTCGAAGCACATGGGGCTTATTTTTTATACTATACGTACTTCAAGTCTCTGCATCGGTGCCGCTGGTAGTTGTTGATACTGCAGGTGATCCGGCTTACAACAATAACATGCTCATAACGCTGTTACGACATGCAAACTGTAATGCGCGTTATGCACATTTATATTCGCCGATGCAGCTTGATGATGCTGATGCAGTGTGTGTTATTGTTACTCACCAATTTCTTACGCATAAAGATTCGCGTATAGTTGAACAGCACATGCAATCTTTAAAAAATTTTTGTGCGCAGCCCAACAAAATCTGCATTCTTCTTTTTGATGCGTTACCCAAAGATCATCTTCAGCTGTATAAAGATTTTATTCTTACACTGTTTCCAGCAGCGTCTCAAACGCCTCTTGATATAATCTTAGAAACATTTTCAGGCAAGAAATATGCCAATCCACGCTGGTATGACACAACCCTCACCGATAAAACTGAAGAATGGCAGCCGGTAGAAATTCCTGATAATCCTGATATTACATGGTTGCCGCATCAGCATACTCTTTTTTCTCCTCAAGCGGCGCATATAGTTGTACCAGAATTAAAAAGCAACCTGTATATTGCAAAGCATCATATACTATGCCCTCATGAGCTTGAAGAAAATTTTTGGATAGACCCATCTGACACTTCATTACGCTTGAAACTATTACAATCATCACTTGCAACATTTCAAGATATCATGAATGCTCATGCATCAAAGTTACCCTACAAAATAAGCCCGCATTGGTATCAACAGTGTAAAGATCGGGCAAAAACTCATCGCTCAACGAGTAATAAAAACCATTATTCATGGATAGAAGAAAATGCACTACGTGCAGCATGGCTTGATGTACCACCATTTCTTAAACAATGGTATTCATTTCATAATCCTGTCAGTTCAATTAAAGAAGCAGGATTTAATCTCTTATGGCTTATATGTAATCCAGAAGAATTTTTTAGTCCTCAAGCAGCGATACGCCCACACGAAGGGCAAAAATTCTTACACGAATTACAGCAATTTACTCAACAGATATATGAAGAATATCCAGATAAAAAATACCCACATGTTGTTATTGGCTTTGATATTACCAATAATTATCGCTTAAAACCGGTCAATGATCATGTTGTTGATGTTTTTGAAACACATTATGAACATGTCCCTGCGCCACTTGATGACACCTTCTGGCAAACTGAGCTTATTATTCCCTTTGATGCAGTTACTGAATATTGGGACAATAATTGCACAGTCCCCTGGGCAGGTGTCTTTTTTGATATGGAAATGTACCATGCACCCAAAGAAGCTTCTTCTTATACTAATACTATGGATTTTTCCGATACTGCATGGCGTGTATATACTCATGATAAGCCTGCATTACAGAATTATTCATGCAAAGAGCGTATAGAATTTTTACATAAGCATGCACTCTTTGAAGATTATTTTACATGCCTTACACAGAAAGCGCACAGTATTGGAAAACGTATTCGGGAACATGTACGAGCAAAAAATCCAAACGCAATGATCGGTCTCTATTATGCAAATCTTCCTGGAACATGGTTTACCCAAGGTTTTCTGGCAGGCCTTTCAACACCTGAAGACCCGATTATTTTTTTCACTTTTAATAATGATTTTTTTAATCACTATGAATGGCTTGTGCAGCATGATATCTATTGTTTTCATGCATCGGCACTGCTTCTTTCAAAATTTAAAACAACTGCAGATTTTTCACACATTAATGCTATCATGCCCCGCCATGATGGAATTTGGTTTAATAAATTTTCACGGCTTCTTCAATCAAGGAATAAAAAAAAGTGGGAATGGGACTGGGGACTTGAAACATCTCCACTACCACGACGTGTAGTAGCACATCACATTAATCATCACATGCAACAAACGCGAGAACATCTATGAAAAAATTTTATATATTCATATTATTTCCAGTATATAATTGGGCCATGAATTCAGATATATATGTGCGCTACAAAATGGAATCACTTATACATATGTACAAGCATGTTCTGATTACTCACCATGAAGATTTGAAGGGTTGGTCACAAAATTTTATAGATCATCCTGAAAATTATGATCTATGCACCGAATTTGAACACAGAACTGGGTTATCACGTGAAATTTACAAGGCAATAAATGTTATTGATACGTGGAAAGTTATAGAAAAATTTAATCTTACTCAGAGAAAACATGCTCTTTTTGATCTGAATAAAAAATCTGCCATATATCAGGCTAAAGAACAAAAATATTATAAGAAGTTTACAAAGAAACTTAAAAAACTTTCAAAAAAAGATCATAAAGCTATACATATTAAAACTATACAGAGTTTTTTTACTCTTTTTAGCACATCGTTAGATGATCTTTTAAAGAATTCTCGATAGACTCACGAGAGTGAATATATCTATCAGCCATTTGTAATAGTTGGCGTGAATTCGCAAATGAAAGTTGTCGGCGAGCTTCTTCAAAAGGAAGCCATTTATAATAAATGTGCTCAGCAGATAATATCACATCAAGTGTTGTAACGGGAGCAATATAAAACGTGACAGTCTTGCTTACCATAACGCCAGTTTTGTCTTTAAAATAATAGGAAAGTGACTGTTCAAAATCTTTATCTAATATAACATCTAAGCCAGTCTCTTCTTTAACCTCACGATGAGCGGCATCACGCAATGTTTCACTCTGTTCTATTTTCCCTTTTGGAAAATCCCAATGCCCAGCAGCATAATGTAAAACCAAATACTCGATTCCCTGTGTTTCTGGATCTCGGTAATAAACAATAGCGCCAGCCGATATTTCTTGCTTCATAAAGATTCCTAGTAAAATTTATTTTTTCCACATGCAGCATACCAAAAAAACAGAGGTCATGCTATGAGCAATCTCTTGATGAAAAAGCAACTTGTGTATATGTTCTCAAAAAACAGGAGACGCGCTCTATGAAAAAAATATTATTTATAATGTGTATGCCATATTCACTGATAGCATGGGATCCATTTTCAAAATCAGATTGGGAAAGTACCGGAAAAACAATTAAAAGTGGGTTTGAAACGGCTGGTCAAGAAATTAAAGGTACTTCTGAAAAAGCAGGAAAAGATCTACAAAAAGCAACAGAACAAGTCAAAAAAACTGTTCAAGGCCAAACCGAGCAGCTTACCAAAGATGTTCAAAAATTTGGTGAAAAAGCAGCTGTTGTCTTTAAAAAAATGGGTGAAGAAAATCAAGATTTTTTTAAGAAAAAATTGTATCAAGAAGTACTTGTAAATAATATCTATAAACAAGCAATAAAACCTGTTGGAGATGCTGTGCAACAATATGGAAGTATCGCAGCAAATATGGTAAAAAATTGGTTTGGCAAAAAAATAACGCCCAATTTTTGTAAAAATATGCCATCATCACTCCATTATTTAAGAACTGTTGATGATCCGACAGTAATAAAAGAAGATACAGAAGGTTTAATCCCTTATATTAAAAAATATTCACCAGTACTTTATTTACGGTCAGATGAAATCTATTTTCCTATATGGGTAACCGAATATTGCTGCGGACCACAAACAGCCGTCAAATCACAAAAAGGTAACGTAATTATTCTTCCAGGACAAGTTACTATGGAAAAGATTTACGATCTTTATAAAAAATCTATTGCAGAACAGACTCACTCAGACACCTATTTTGATATTCCTGAATGCGCAACATATGGTTCAAATCCTCAGAATAATAGAAATCCCAAAGGAAGCTTGGATACACCAGTGTATGTTGTTACCTGGGATGATAAAGATAAAACATATATTCAGCAAATATATTTTTATGGATTTAATGCGCCGTATGATATCGGCCCATTTAAAGGTGATATTGCCGATTTTCAAGATGCTCATGAATGTGATGTTGAACATATGACATTCGAACTTGATTCAAAAACTAAAGATTTAAAACGAATTTATTACGGTTCTCATGGTTTGAAAGAAGGATTTTGGCTTGATGCTCATCACCCTGATATACAATATGAAGGCACTCATCCTGTGGCATTTGTTGCTCGTGGTGGCCATGGTTTATATCCACGTGGAGGTACGTATGTACGTATTTATGGCATGGCAAATGATATAACCAGTAAACATATGCGTTGGGCTCCTCAGCTCGTACGTATTTATCCAAACACCGATAAACGGTTTAATGAAAAAGAAATGGCATGGTTATACTTTCCTGGCACCATGGGAAAACGTGGTGTTGGTCATTTGGGACAACCTTTTGGGCAAAGCTGGTTTATGAATGCTGGTGATGATATTGGAAGAAAATATGAAGGAAACCCATTCTGCAAAAACCCGTCATGGAGCAGCCCAAATCCTGTAGCTGGTAAAATCAATGAAATTGCGGCAGAAGCTGAATATGAAGCATGCATTGTCAGCCAAATACCAAAGACGACAATACCAACTTGATTTTTTTCTCGCCAATGATTTCTTTTTTTGTTACTGTATGAGCGGTATTTTATGTCATACTTTTAAAACTCAGGGGAATTTATGAAAAAATCGATTGTCGCATTGTCATCGCTTTTCTGTGCGCATCACTTAATTGCAATGACAATGAAAGAAATTAAAAATCCACTCTATGAAAATCTAGAAAATCTGCAGAACCAAAATTATCTCTTATTTCACACATTAAAATATAAATTATTTAATAGTAATTTCATACTTGATAAACACAATCAAGATATTTTAAAGAGCTATAATATTTTTTGTGATGAAGATGGTAATATTGTTGGTCAACAACACATACTTGCACTTATAAAAGACCCGGACACATTCAAACAATTACAACAATCTTCTCCGAGAAATAAACAGCGAAGTATCTCTGCGCCAGAACGTGTAAAAATAGATATGTCTGAGATGGTTATGGAAGAAAGTACAGTTTGATGCCAAAAAAAGATCGTGTCAGATAAAAACCACAAGCACACAGTAAACAGAGCGGCCCAACCCACAACCAATATCCAAGTTTATTCATAAAAAAATGTGAACATGCCATAAAACTGATACTATATGCCGCTACGCAATAGAGAATAAACAACACCAATCCCCAAACAATTATCTGAACAGATGCAGCACGTACAAAAAGAATAAATCGTTTCACAGGAAATGTAAGAGCATATTTATAGTGTAATATTACAAGAAAAATAATCATTTGGATTGCTGCAGCTATCGATGTTGCAGCATTAATACCAATTACCTGAAATGGGTACATTAATATAATGCTCAATACTGTATTAATAAGTGCACATATGAGTGCAATTATTGTAGGAATAAATGTTTCATGCCGTGCATAATAGACCGTAAGAAGAATTTTGTTACAAGAAAAAAAGAACAATCCAGCAGCAAATGTACGTAACAATAAACTCAACTGATACAGATGCTCTGGTGTAAAACTTTCTGAAAATGCCATTGTTTCAAATATCTTGTATGAAAATACACTCATCAAACATGTTGCAGGAATCATAATCCAAAAAATAAGCTTGGTAGATTCGAATAAATAAAATTTCAGACGTCGGGGAGCATAGGTATGAACAGTTGCAAAATGGGGCAATAAAATAGTGGATAAGGCCCCTACAAAAACACTGAGAGGAAATCTGCCAAAAGCATTCGCATAATATAAGAGTGAAGCCGATCCCTGCGGTAAATATGATGCAAGATTTTGATCAATAAAAAGATTAATCTCTAAAATTCCTGCACTGATAAGACATGGGAAAAATTTTTTAATAATAATCATGACCATCCCAAATCCCTTATGCCACTGGGGAATTGGAAAATTAAATCCCTCTTTATAATATGCATACACATGCATACTTACTAGCACTACGCCATTAATAAGAATTCCATAAGCAAGATACTGCACAGGAGCATGATAGTAAGAAAGAACCAGAAGTTGCGCAATAAAAAAAACATTCATAACAATTTGGCCAATTGCCGGCACAAAAAAATGATGATGCGCTTGCAATGCTGCTGCAAGTAATGAAGAACATGAGATAAAAAAAATAAAATAAATAAGAATATGTGATAATGACGTTGCAAGAGCTAATTGCTCAAAAAATGCTGGGTTTTCAAACCACCCAGGAACCAGAAAATGCAAAATGGTACGAGAATATATACTCATTACAAAACATAAACCTAACACAATGCCTTCAAATATAATTACCGTCATGCTCATAAGATTGCTTGCAGCTTGAGTGCCTTCTTTATTAACAACTTTTACAAATGCCGGTAAAAATGCTGCCGTTAATGCACCTTCTGCAAAAATTTTTCTCAATGAATTGGGAATACGAAATGCGGTAATAAACGCATCTGATGCACCGCCAATGCCCAAGTAATTAAGCTGCACAAATTCTCTCACAAAACCTAAAACACGGCTGATAAGCGTTGAAATTCCGATATGAATAGTCTTGTTAATAAGAGAATGGCGAGAAGTTTTGTGTGATGTCATACCATGTCCAAATGAGCATTGTGAATGTTATATCGTATATCCATACTGCGCGCAATGGAAAGATCATGCGTACTGATAATAAGGCAACTAGAATACAAAGTTCTTATCGAAATAAGAAGTTCTGTGATAGTAATTTTATTTTCTTCATCAAGATGGGCCGTCGGTTCATCCGCCAATAATAATGCTGGCTTACCATATAATGCACGTGCAAGTGCAACACGTTGTTGCTCACCGCCCGATAATACTGCTGGTGTCTGATATGCTTTATGAGCAAGGCCAACAGTTTCCAGTAATTCTAATCCACGCTCATGAAGCTGAGAATTTGTATTCCCACAAATGCGTCCTTTTAAGGTAACATTATCAAGTACAGAAAGTTCACCGATAAGATATGGTTGCTGAAAGATAATTCCTACATCATGCTGCAAGAAGAGTTCAGATTGCTGACGAGTAACATGAGCAATATTATGCCCTTGATACATAATCTTCCCATCAGTCGGCTTTTCTAATCCAGCAAGCATGTATAATAATGTGGATTTACCGGTTCCAGAAACTCCGGTAATGGCATACGTCTTTCCTTTGTTAAAGCTTGCATTGGCTTTATCAAAGAGAACAATAGTACTTCCATCCCCTTGCGTAAACTGTTTTGTAAGCGATATAACTTCAAGCATAATATTTGAGTGTACACTTTTTTTAGGGCACAAGATACCGTGGTAAGTCTGGTGAAAGCCCCGTAACAATATCATTGCCAATAGTACCGGCACGCAATGCGTGGTCATTTACCCGCAAACCGGGTATATCTGCAATAAGAGACACACTATCACCGATATTTATATTATTATGCATACTGATATCGATAAACATATAAGAGAGTCCCAGAGCAACAACTGGTGCTTTTTTTGTTTTAATCATAACGTATTCAGGAATTCCCATCAGCCCATCTTTTGTGCCCGCAGCAACAATAGCTCGTGTTATAGCACCATCATGATATATATCGATAATTGGTGCTCGTACTGTTATTAGTTGGCATAAACTATAATCGGGATAAACTTTTTTAAATCGTTCTTCTTGCGAACTACTTTTATGATATCCATACAAACTTGTCCCCACTCGCACCAATGAATAAAGATTTTTTTCTATAAGAGATCCTGATGCACATGCATGAACATGTGGAATAACAATTCCCATTATATTTATTTTTTTCATAAGAGTATCAAAACGAGCTAACTGTTCATGGGTAAAGCTTTGATCAGGGTTATTCGTATCAGAAAGATGGGTAAATATTCCTGCAAGAACAATAGTTTCATAACTTAAAATTTTTTGTATAAAAGAGATACACTGTTCCGGCATAACACCTAACCGGCACATGCCAGAATCTACTTTAAGATGTACATATGCTCTCGTACGTGTTGCATATGCAGCAGCATTAATATCACGCAGGTGCGATTCTTCATACACAACACACTGAATAGCATGAATAAGAACATCGCGCCACGGTATATCATTATATGACAATGCTATAATCGGTTTCGTTATACCAGCATAACGAAGTGCAAGAGCTTCCGATGTTGTTGCTGTACAAATATGTGAAATGGCAGGATTATGTTCTGCAAGAAGAGCTATTTGCTGCATACCGTGGCCATAAGCATTCGCCTTGACCACGATACCCAGGTTTGTAGTTTGGATAATATTTTTTATAGTAGAAACATTATTTTCAAATGCAGCGCGGCTTATTTCAAGCCAGGGCTGGTGCATACTTTAACATCTATTTTTTTTGGTTCGTAAATAGGGATTCGTAATGTTAACATATCATCTTTATATTCAGCTTTTACTGCATTCATATCCCCAAGAAGTACTGGTAACAGTTTAGTTTGCTTCATATGTGCTGCTCCAGATGATGAGGAAATCAGATTTCCTTTATCATCTTTTTTTTCTTCGATCGTTTTTACATATGCTGTAACATGCATTACGCCCTTTTTAATGCGCTCGTCATTATTAAATGTCAGCGTCATAGAGCTTTTTGTATCAGGCACTTTAACGGTCATACAATTATTATCAACCTGAATTTCGATCTTATCACCATCAATATTGCGAGCTTCTAATGTGATAACAATTTCTTTATCTTCTTGCGTAACAGTAATATGAGGAGATTCGACTTTTTCTGTTGTAGCAAACTTACTTGCTTCTCGCAATTCTGCAAACAGATCATCAAAAACATTAAATCCAAACGGATCTATACTGTACAATGCAAAGCTTGGATGTACCATACCAAATCCAATAACTGCCGCAGCAACAAATGGATATTTACAATTATTCATAAATAACCTCAGAGGTGAATGGTTAAACATACTATTTAATTTATAAGATAAGAAAAAATCGAGTGTTATGCAAGTCAAAAAAAGAGCGGAGCCTTTCGCTCCGCTTTATAATATTTAAATATTTGTTTTTTTTAATTTATCAACCTGTGTCATTGCAATGCCGACATGAGATTTCTTAGTGCTCAGAAACTTTGTATGGTTAATTCCCTCTTGTACTTTTTTATATCCCTTATAACCTAACCACAAAGATCCTGCTCCAATAATGGTAGCAACCGTTCTTAGATAAGCAACTTCTCGGCCCTTAAGACCATGAGTTTCGTCAGACAATGCAGCTCCTGCATACAGAGTTCCAAGACATCCAAGCGAAAATCCTAGCGCACCAAGAGCAGTTTTCCTACGATTCATATGAGGAAGTGGAAGTCGTACAATCGCATCTGGAGATGTACGCCGATGAACGGTTACAGCAAATTCCAGTTCTTCATCTTCAATTGTCTCTTTTTCAATTTCTAATCTCTTATGAATAGAATTTCGTAGATTTTCATTTTTCATCAAATCTGGCAAATTCGCATTAAAAAGCTTTGTGAATTTATTTCTATTAAAGTTATATGCACAATCATTAAAAGCCTGATAAATATTATCTTGTCGTTCCTGTTCAAGATCTACTATTTTTATATTTTTTGTAACAGCGCCTTCTGCCATTGTCGTTAATTCTGTTTGCCCAATGCCAGTGAGATAATTATTATGCGAATATTCACTTTGCATACCACATGCATTACCCACAAATAACAATAATAAGCCGATTATATATTTTTTCATAAGTGCCTCGATTTTTGCTCACTATACTAATATTACTCTTTTAATACTATAGTATAAGCGATTTTAGTCAAGGCAATATTTTCTATTTGTAACTTATATAGTCGATAAGAGCTTGAATATCATCCTTTTGATGCTCAAGATTCTCCCTGTAATACAAGCCATTATGGAGTATCTGAGTACCAACAACAGCAACAAACCCTGAAATAAGGGCAAGAGTAAGATTATGGCTTTTGCATGCAACCAAAGCCTGTGCCGCCGCTTCCTCTGTCAATTTTCCAGAAGGCATAGCTGTTAATAAATCTATAATTTTACTTGCACAATACATACCACCCAGTGAAGTCATAAGAGTACCAGCAATAACTAATCCTCTATGAGCATCGGGAAGAATATTTTTACAACATCCTTCATGATTTTTTTCAACCTGTATATCCCATTCAAAAATCAATTTCTCAGTCGCATGCTTTCGAGCAGTTAAAGTAGCTATAAGATTTTTTTTAATATCACATTCACTCTGCAATGATTTTTCAATAACTGGTCGATAAGTATCATATAATTTTTTAAAACTTGTAGGGCAATTAACACTGGCAATAAGTTGTTTATAAATCTCAGTTGGACTATCTTTCTTCTTTTCATCTTCTGCATAAGCAGAAACTGCTGTAAATACAAGCCCAATAATAAGTAGATTTTTCGATATTTTCGATATCATAGTAACCCTTTTTGAGTAAGAAAATTATAAATCGAATGATAGTATAACAAAAAATATGAGATCTGCTTGTTTTTTCTCACTTATTTCTTTGTTTCTTGCTTTTTATTTATTTCAAATTGTAAAATATATATGAATATCTAAAAAATATTTTACGGTGGGGAATTGATGAAAAAACATATATTGTTTCTTATACTCACATGTTGTGCAATTGATGTAGCACTCGATGCCCGTGGCGGAGGCGGCGGTCATGGCGGTGGTGGCCATGGAGGCGGAGGACACTTTGGTGGAGGTGGCCGTGGCTTTCATGGCGGTGGCTTTCATGGTGGTGGACGTGCAGGTGGTCGTGGTGTTTCCCATGCCGCTGGATCACGAGGAGTCAGTCATGCTGGAACGCGTGGCGTTTCTCATGCTGGAGCAGCTCATGGGAGAGCTGGTCACGCAGGAACAGGCCATGCTGGCAGAGTTTCAGGTGCACATCGAGGCCAAAGAGGCAATAGAACTAATGCTGCAAATAGAAGCTGGGCTGGAAGAGGCCGTTGGAACCATTGGAATAATTGGCATGGTCGTGGCTGGTGGGGTGGTGGGTTCTGGAATAACTGGTGGTGGGGATTCTACCCATGGGGATTCTATAGTCCGTTCTGGTTTGGCTTAGGCTTCGGATTAGGTGGCTTATGGACTTATCCTTGGTATTACCCTGGATTTGGTATCACCTATGGCTTACCTTATTATTATTATGATTACAATCCAGGCTATGCTTATCAATATTATGATAATTATAATGATTCTGATGATGCTGCTGCAGCACTTGCTGGGATTGGTGTAACTTCGGGTGCACTTGATGCGCAAGAAACTGAAACACTCGAAGACATGAGTGAATAATATTATAAATTAAAGCGGGGCAGTTTGCCCCGCTCTTTTTATATACCAAAATCATTAAAAAATGCAGCAGTGCTTGGCTCACGGCCTAAAAAATCATGTAATAAATATTGCGGTTCGCGACTGCCGCCAGGTGCTAAAATAGTTGTAGCATAGCGAACACCAATTTGTGGATTTAATAGCCCATGCTTTTTAATATGATCAAATAAATCGAGCGCAAAAACTTTTGACCATAAATAACTATAATATTTTGCACCATACCCCATCAAATGGCCAAACGATGCTTCAGAATATTCATCAGTAACGAACATCATGTTCGTGCGCAAGCGTTTAAAAATCTTTTCTTTTAATGCATGCACATTTTTATGCGCACCTTCTTTGTAACATTCAAGAGACAACAGCGCATAACCAATTTGCCGTTGTAACCAATCACCAGAATCGAAAAGCTTCACTGCTTTAATATTATCTATAAGAGTGTCTGGCAGGGGCTGTCCAGTTTGATAATGCTTGCTGACTTTTTTTAATATTGCAGGATCATACATCCATTCTTCCAACATTTGTGATGGCATTTCTACAAAGTCATGTTTTACATTGGTGCCAGAAAAACCCACCATCCTCGTTGCGCCTAATAATGCATGAATCGCATGTCCAAATTCATGGAAAAATGTTACTACATCATCGCGGCGTAATAATGCGGGTTGTTGCGCCGTTGCTTTGGGGAAGTTTGCAAGAACTACCGCAACTGCAGGCACTAAATTATTGTTATAGGTTGTATGTGCAGGTGCAACTGTAATTTGGCATGCATGCGTATATTTATTTTCCCGTGGATATAAATCGAGCAATAAATACCCGATTAATTCTTGTGACTGCGTATATGCACAAATTAATGTTACATCAGGATGCCAAAAATCAACATTCTTGATTGCACATTGTTTAAATGTAATATTTAAAAATTTCTCATAAATATCAAGCAGCTCTCTCACCGTATTTTCCATAGGAAAATATTCTTTGATTTTTTCTTCATCAATAGAAAGATATTTCTTTTTATATTGTGCTTTTATATAAGCAAGATCCCATGGTTTTATTGTGCCATCATGGGTAAGAGAAATATCGGCTGGAAGATGCTGTTTCCATTCTTTATATTCTGCATCAACTTTGGGTTGGGACCGCACTATTAAATCTTCGAGAAACTGTTTTACTTTTTGTGGATTTTCTGCCATCTCATCATCAATATCAAGTGCAGCATAACTTGGAAAACCTAACATTTTTGATAATGTATCCCGTTTTTCTATGACAGCATCAAGCACTGCGCTATTCTGTGGATATGCTCTATGATTATACGCCTCCCACAATAATTTTCGTGTAGTTTCAGATGAACAATTTTCCATTACATAATGGACAGTTGGATAATCAACGCCAAGAACATATAATCCACCATCAGTTTTTTTAAGTGTCTCAATAAACTGTTCACTTAAGCCAGCAAGCCCTGCATGAGTAACATTGATAGTTCGATTATCACAATTAATATTCGTTTCAAATTGTAGCTCAAGAACACCTAGTTCTTTTTTGAGTTTTTTCAATTCTTCTTGCGTCATGTGGGGCAAATTAAGACCAGATTTTTCAAGCCCTTTTACCAGTTCTTTAAGATAATAGGCTTCTTCGGGTGTTAGGGTATCAAGATCTTTACCAATCTGAGAATATTCTTTTATCGCTTCGTACACATCTTTATTATGCGCAAGATTATCAACAGAAAATTCTTGTAACTTGATAATCTGTTCATGTGCTGCAGATCGAAGAGATGCATCAGGGCTTACCATTTCAAGCACATGAATAATCGTACCCGTTTGATGCAAGCGCGCATTAAGAATATCATAGGCACGTATGGTGTTATCAAATGTACGTTGTTGTGTTGTTAATTGTAACATCGTATTCAAATCGCATAATGCACGGTCCATTGCGAGCTGAGATTTTTTTTGTATATCTGTCACAGTTTTAGGAAAAAGTTGAATAACATCATCAATCGTTCTAATCGCCGGCATCATGTAAGATGAACCTCCTCGAAACCAACATGCAGATATGCATATAAGAGTTATACTGAGCAATAATTTTTTTCTCATCGCCTATTTTCCTGCAAGATAAAATCCTGACTTCTCTTGTGGGATATGCACATATTTCATCAATTCCTCACCTACTTCATATATATCGTCTGGTATCTTTCTACATTCTTTATACATCTCATAATCTTCGAAAGACAATTCATCCACCAAATCATCTATAGGATCTTCGAGGCCAGAAAGAGCTATTGCTAATTCATGAGTATACTTTTCTTTTGCGATGATCTCAGATTTATTCTTTGTAATAATCTCTGAAATAGTGTGCCATGAATTCTTAATTTTTTCTAAATCAGTTTCTTTTTCCAAGTTTACAACTGATGCCATTAATTGTTCTGGATCAAATTTTATCACACTATCCATTGCAACAAGAGAGTGTAAAACAACACTTGCAATTATCAAACAATATATAAATTTCATATATTCTCTCCATCTATTAAGGGAAAAATGCTACGGGAGATTCTCCTCGTATATATGTCTTTGCCGCATAAACCAATTGTTGATCAAGAATAGCATACCTCCGAACTACATCACGATCGCTGTTTGCATTGTTGAGTAAATCTCTCACAACCTTAACGCCTTTTAAAATATTTTCTGCCAAAAGCTCAGCATCCGGTTCTTTGCGAATGCTTTTTTTGTTTTTATAAATAACGTTTATAATCTTAGTCCATTCTTTTCCAACTACTTTCAGATCAGACTTTTTATTCAATTTCTCAATTGATAATTTAAGTTTTTGTAGATTATAAGGTTTTTTATTCTGTTTACAGCACATTGCCATAAGAGGCTGTGAAAAAACAGCAGCAATTATCAAACAATATATATACTTCACAATATAACTCCATTAATTATTTATATTGTCTACAAATTGTATAAGATAGCAATGGGCCTTGTACATCTTGAAACCATGTTATTATTTTACTCATATTTTCTGATATTTTTTTATATTCTGTTTCCTGTATATTCCCCTTTGATAATGCTTGTACTCTATTTCTTATTCCGTGAATGCGTTGGGCTAATTTTCTACCATAATCATTTGGTTGAGCAAGAATATTAATTCTATTGTGGTCAATAATAGTAACAGCACTACGCCAAATATATAAAAGTTCCGATACATTGTGCACATCTTTTTTAAACCCATATTCTACTGCACCAATTTTACATGCCAAATCAAAACTATCAAACACAACAACTTCTTTTTGTTGTTCTTTTTGCTGCATATCCATAGAAAAAAGTGGCTGCAAAAAGCATGCAGCAAAAATCATATAATACAATTTCATAAGTTCCATTCTTAATAATGACTATTCATATCATCAACGCGAACCCACATTTCTGAATGCACACTTCGTGGCACACCAAGAGTTGGCAAAAGATGTGAAAAATTATGTTCTTGCAAGCTACACGTTTGTATTTTATATGCCCACGTTTCCATATTTTTAATAAGAGCAATAATGCTATTATCACTCATTTTATGTTTTTTTTGTATTCTTTGAGCTCTGTGTTTGATTATCTGTGCAATGCTATAAGCCAATTCTTGATGAGAGTTTATAAAAGAAGAATTATCATCTAATATTTTTACAATCTTCGTCCATTTATTCACCAAATCAAAAGAATCTTGCTTGCTTCTTATTCTACTTATTTTTTCTAGAAGATGTAACTTATCAAACTTTTGCCATTCTTGATTCTGCATACCAATAATAATTTGGCACCAAGCAAACAACGCGACTATTATATATAATTTCATAATACACTTTCTATTTTTAATTATTGAATACGGGAATTATAGTTTCTGCAGTAACTCCCTTATTTAAAATTTCAGCAATTCCATGCATATTTGTTGTTACACTTTTAATAATCATATGTTCATCGTATCTATTTTTACCCTTAAGCACGCCTTGTCCCAGGCGTCGGATTCCTTCAATTCCCATTAATGCTGCTAATGGAATAAAAATTTTACCCGTGGTTACTATGGGAACAAGCATGCGATATATGTCTAAAAAACTGTAATTATATAAACCTACTCCAGCAACTCCAAGAGCCAATGAGCTTGCAAGAAATGTGGTTGTTCCATTCTTAGTTAGTTCTTTTGTTATCAATTTTTTCTTTGTTGCATCTATATTATGATTTTTTTTAATAATTGAATCAGCACTCTGTTGAATTATTGTCGCAAAATCCTTGCCGGGCTGTTTAAAAGATAAAAAAAAGTCTTTAGATTTATTGATTTTTTGCGCATGAACTTCCCACAATGTTTTTAATTCATGGGGACTTGAAAAATTTCTAACAAATCCCAGTTCAAAAAATAATGCGGTAACTGGTAACTTATTATCGCATTCCATCGCTATTATTGGTAATGTGCACAGAACAAATAAAAACACAACTAACTTTTTCATATAAACCTTTCTCATTATAATGAATGTAGAAAAGATATAGAAAAAATTAAAAATCGTAAAGATATAATTGCAGAAATTAAAGAATCGTTTTTCTTTTTTCAGTTTTTTTGTCACGTAATGTTATTTGGGCTATATTATATAAGTTATCTGCTAAACTAGAAAACTCTTTAACTATATAACACTTCTTTGGAAATACTCTTATTCCCAATCTGGATAACATTGTACGTTCAATTTCTAAAATACGATTTGCTAATAATTCAGAATAATTATTACCTGATCCAATACACGTCTTATTACGAGTAATAACATGAGAAATTGTTTCCCATTTATTTTTAAAGAGCGAAGGATCTCGTTCTTTTTTTAATATATTAATGTCGAGTAAAAGTTTTATAGGGTCAAAAATAATCTTTTTTTGCTTAACATGGCTTTGCATGCCAATAACAACTGGGCAGGCGATACATATTACTAATATCAATACGATTAATTGTTTCATTTTCAAAATCATAAGTTTGCTTAATTATTCTCACGTAATTCTTTCAATATATCTTCATTTAATTGAATATGTTGATCATAATTTTTTTGATTAGAAGCTGATATAGGTTTTATTTTTTTAGCCTTTAAATCAAGAGCTACGCTAACGAATAAGATATTTTCATTATCTATACGCTTTTTTTCGCCAAGTTTTCTTCCTTGTATTTTGCTAGAAAAATGACCAAAGAAAACTGAAGCGCCACTTAATAAACCTAAGTATTTTATTAATGTTAATTTATCTTCTATTGGCGATAAGCAACCAAGTGTTGTAATACAGCATATCATTGATATACACAATTTACTTACATAATAGTAAGGTTTTTTTATTTTATTTTCCATCTCTTTTATAATGCTTATTTTTGAAGATATTAAATTTGAATGTTTTTTTATAATTTTCTTCGAACGATCTTCGAGTATTTTTGAGATTTTTTCAGCAGACTTTGGATGTTGAGCTATTTGTTCACTATATTGATCTAATATTTTGCTAATTCCATTCCATTTTTTTTTCAAGTAATTACCATCACCACTACTTTTCATTTTGTTTATTTTTTTAATAATACTGAGCGAACTCAATTGTTGTTTTTGTTGAATTTCCATACCGCTAACAAATGAGCACCAGATACAAAGTGCAAGCAGTTTTAATAATTTCATAAAATCTCACATGTAAAAAATTAAATTGTTACAATAGTATATAAAATTTAAAAAATAGAGCAATGATAAGAAAAAATAATTATTGAATAGTGAGTAATTGTGAAATGCGTGTGCAGTATTCTTTAATCTGAGCATTTTTTTTCATCTGCTTACTTGTCACACGTGCGCCGACAATAACGCCGCGGAGAAATGCTAACAGCGCTACAAATGCACTTGTTCCATAAAATGAGTATGCGATAAAAAATTGATCACGAATATATCGTTTAGAAACAAATCCAGATAAAAAACCGGCTTTTTTCAAACTGATAAATATATAATGATGTAGGCTGTAGCCCATGAGAGCAATGATGCCCGCAGCGAGAAATAACGTAAAACTTTTCTTGATAAAATTATTTAACCATAAACGATTAAATGAATAACGGGGTTTAACAAGACTATTTTCAAGTCGACGTGCAGCTTCATATAAGTTTGCTTTGATCATGCGTTTTGCATAATCTGAAAATGTAGAAAAATTATGTTTAATATAAAATTCAAGAATATCAAAACTTTGCACAGCTCGTGGCTGTATTTTAGAAATCTCTTTAATCAGCAACTGTTCTTGTTCTGTCAAATGCGTTATATCCATATTCGTCCCTTATTATAACAGCTTGTGAATTTTTTGAAGCTCAAACCATTCTGCCCGAAGTTTTATCGCCGTTTCAAAATCTAATTTTTCTGCAGCAAGCGCCATCTGTTCTTCCAAGTCTGCCATGCGTTTAATAACATCTTCTATCACCATCTGCTCTTTTGGTTTCTTGCCAGAAGCTTTACTTGCTTTGGCAATAGCCGCTTGCAATGGAGAAATACTTTTAGTAACTTCTCGCTTAACACTCTGCGGTGTAATTCCATGTTCAGCATTATAAGCAATTTGCAATGCTCGGCGACGCTGCGTTTCTTCAATTGCTGCTTTCATAGAAATAGTCATGCGATCAGCATAAAATATAACTTTTGAATGGCTATTGCGCGCAGCTCTTCCAATAATCTGAATTAATGAGCGCTTATCCCGTAAAAAACTTTCCACATCAGCATCCATAATCGCAACAAGTGCAACTTCTGGTAGATCAAGACCCTCACGCAGTAAATTAACACCCACTAAACAATCGAAAACTCCGCTGCGTAATTTATGTAATAACTCTGTTCGCTGCGGCGTTTTGAGATCATGATGTAAATAACATACTTTAATCTGATGTTCTTCTAAATAATGGGCAAGTTCTTCTGCTAATTTTTTTGTGAGCACCGTTACAAGAGTACGATACCCCGCATCGGTTGTCTCACGTATCGATTGAATTAAATGGGTTATTTGCCCTTCCCGTTTGTGAATAATAATTTCAGGATCAACCAATCCTGTTGGTCGAATTATTTGTTCAGCAACGGTTGAACTTTCTCGCAACTCATAATCACCAGGAGTAGCCGATACAAAAATAACATCATTAAAATATGATTCTATTTCTTCAAACTTCAGAGGACGGTTATCACGGGCTGAAGGTAATCTAAAACCAAAATCTATAAGTGATTGTTTACGCGCTTGATCCCCTGCATACATGCCGCGCAATTGTGGAACCGCGATGTGAGATTCATCAATAATGATAAGAAAATCTTCAGGAAAATAATCGAATAAGCAGTATGGTTTTTGCCCAGATGAGCGACCATCAAAATGGGCAGAATAATTTTCAATACCCGGGCAAAACCCACGTTCTTTCAATAACTCAAGGTCATGAGAAGTACGCGCTTTTAACCGTTCACGATATAATGGATTTTTTAATTGCGGCAACCATTCATCAAGTTCTGTTTTGATGCTTGTAATTGCCTGCGCCTTTTTTTCTTCAGTCGTAACAAAATGTTTTGCAGGAAAAATAAGTACATTATCAAGTGAGCGCAATACAGTATTATCCTGTTTAGAGATCCATTCAAGTTGTTCTATGGTTGTAGAAGAAATTTCGATGCGCAATTTTTCACGTTGATACGGCAAATTAACTTCGATCGTCGTACCCCGCACTTGAAACGTGCCCGGCCCTTTTTCAACATCATTTCTCACATATTGAATAAAGATAAGCTGGCGCAATAAATCGGTACGTGTTATTGTTTGCCCAACCTGCAACGAGAGTGCTAAATTACGATAATCATACGGATTACCTAAACCATAAATACATGAAACTGAAGCCACAATAATGGTATTAGGTTTATTAATAAGAGAAGCGGTCGCCTCAATACGCAAGCGTTCAATTTCAGCATTTACTTTTGTTTCTTTTGCTACATACACATCTTGAGCTGGTAAATATGATTCCGGCTGATAATAGTCATAATAACTGACAAAATAACCGACCTTATCGTTGGGGAAAAAGAGGCAAAATTCTTCATACAGTTGCGCTGCCAATGTTTTATTAGGTGATAACACTAATACTGGTTTTGATTGCTGTGCAATAACATTTGCTATGGTAAATGTTTTTCCAGACCCGGTCACACCTAATAATGTAGACTTACCCGGGCGGCCGTGCGCCAACTGTTCGATGGCTTGTTTCTGATCCCCCGCCGGCTCAAACGGAGATTTTAAAGAAAATACACCCATAATTCCCCCACTCATAATTTATTTATTTTAGGGTAGCACGAAGGCGCATAAATGTCATTAGGTTTGACAAATCACCCGCTTTTATTTATAATTCATATTATAAATAAATAACAAAACCATGAGAGTTGTATGCAAAAATTATCAAAAGCGATCATTTCCGTTCTTGCCGGACTCTATCTCCCTCTTCTTGCAACAGATAATGTTACCTGTGTCTTTGCCCATGGATTGGGTGGAAATTGGCAACAAGCATTGTGTTACAGTGAAAATAATGAACATAATGGGTATCGCCTTACAAATCCGCTTAATTGGCATATTATGAAAGAACCTATTCATAGCTTTAATTTTCCCCATGTTAATGAAGATTTTTCTACAAACCAACAGGTTTCTCTCGGACAACATATCGAAATTGGTAGATTGAAAAGTGAACATGATACTCTTACAACTGATACAGTACTCGTAGGCCTTTCGATGGGAGCAAGCACAATCATTAATTATGCAAGTGCGCATTATACCCCTCGCATTAAGGCTCTTGTGCTTGAGTCACCTTTTGATGCTATTGAAAACGTTGTAAAATTTAAAACTCAATCATTCTCATGGATTCCTGGAAGTTATTCATTAGGAACATCATTCATGAATTCCCGTTTTATGTATCCATTGTATGATAAGAATGGCATTAAACCTCTTACATCAATTAACAAACTCGATAAGAATTTACCTATTATTTTTATTCATTCTCAAACAGATTCGCTGATTCCCATCAGTTGTTCACGCCATTTGTATTGCCACTTAAAAAAAGCTGGTCATACTCATGTATATCTCTTAGAACTTAATGACGGTAATCATGCTAATTATTTTTCGGGATCCGATGCACAAAAATATCAGAACGTCGTGCATGCATTTTATAAGAAATATAATCTCCCTCATGATGAACAGTTAGCCCGTCTTGGCCAACCACTATTAGCACAATGTCAGCCGACGGTACGTGAAGTTTCTGCTCGCTAATTATGGAAACTGGCGAATGCCGAGCTTCTTCCAATCCGCATCAAACTGCTCAATCCCCTGCTGAGTCAAAGCATGGTACAACGCTTTTTCCAACGTGCTTATTGAAACGGTTGCAATATCGGCGCCATTCAGTGCCATCTGTTCCATATGCCATACGGAACGAACTGATGCTGCCAAAATTTCTGTTGAACATCCATACGTATCAAAAATTTCCCGAATATCACTAATAAGCCGCAAGCCATCACCGCCCGCATCTTGCAAACGGCCAATAAAGGGGGAAACATACATCACCCCTAATTTTGCCATCATCAAAGCTTGCAGCGGTGAAAAAACGAGCGTAATATTGATTGCAATATTTTTATTAACCAATTTTTCTATCACGCGAACATATTCTAGTGAACAGGGAATTTTAACCACAATATTAGGAGCAAGTGCTGCAATTTTTTGTGCTTGTTCAAACACAGCGTCAGGACTTTTTTCCGTTACTTCCACACTGACCGGCTTTTTACCCATGATCTGTGCTATTGATGTTACAAGCTCTCGCGGAGAGCCTGATTCTTTGCTTAAATGAGTCGGGTTAGTCGTAACCCCATCCAGAATTTTTGTATCAGCCCATTTTTTAATGCTTTCAGCATGTGCTGTATCTAAAAAAAATTTCATAAATTTCCCCCATATATTTTTTTCTTGATTATTGTTTCTTCACACAGGTATATCTTATTAAAAAACATAACCAGAAGGAATAGTATATGTTATTACAATGGGCAGCAATATTTCTCGTCATCGCAATTATTGCAGGATTTTTCGGTTTTTCAGGCGTAGCACATTCATCAATTGATATTGCACGCGTCTTATTTTTCATCTTTGTTGTATTATTTGTCATCGCATTGATCGCTGGAGCTGGATTTTTTGCGTAAACGCACTCTTTCAGCATCACTTTCTACCTACCGAAAAAAAAGAAAGTTTACTCGCACACCAGAACCATCAGGAAAAAAATCTTCGACTGGGCCTCATACAATCTTTGTTGTACAAAAACATGACGCAAGCCATCTTCATTATGATGTTCGTTTACAAATGGAAGGCATCTTGCGATCATGGGCTGTTCCTAAAGGGCCGCCGACCAAAATAGGTGATAAACGACTTGCAGTGCCAACAGAAGATCACCCGCTCGAATACGCACATTTTTCAGGAACAATTCCCGAAGGCGAATATGGTGCAGGAACTGTTCAAATTTGGGATCATGGAACGTACCATTCCATTAAGAAAAAAGATGGGAAACTTCTTTCGCCAGCACAAGCATATCATGAAGGACATCTTGAAGTATGGTTTGATGGCAAACGTCTTAAAGGCCCTTATGCGCTCATAAAAACACATCTGCGTGATGATAAAGATTGGCTTTTTATTAAGATGAAAAGGCGAGCAGGTATGGAATGAAACTTCGTCTTAATAACCATTCAGTTGAAATCACGCATCCGGAAAAAGTTCTTTTTCCCAAAAGTGGTATCACAAAACAAGAGATTGTCGATTATTATCTTACTATTGCACCACACATGCTTCCCTACATGAAAAATCGTCCACTTACCATGCTTCGATTTCCCAATGGCATTAATCATGAAGGCTTCTTTCAAAAAGATGCATCCGATTTTTTCCCATCATGGATTACACGATGCCCTGTCAAAAAGAAAGATGGCGGCATTACCCATTATGTTGTATGTGATAATCAAGCGACACTCATATATCTTGCAAACTTAGCCTGCTTAACTCCCCACTTATGGTTAAGTACCGTCAACAATCTTACTCGCCCTGACCGAATGATTTTTGATCTTGACCCGTCAACCAAAGATTTTTCACTCGTTGTTGAAGTGGCTCTTCGCATAAAAAAAATACTGGAACATCTTAAACTACACTCGTTTGTTACAACAACAGGATCCCGTGGATTACATGTTGTAGTGCCCATTAAAGAGACTCTGCCCTATAACAAAGTCCGGGCTTTTGCAGCGCATATTGGTCATATTCTTATTAATGATGATCCAAAAAATATTACTATGGACATACGAAAAGAAAAACGGGACAAAAAAGTATTTATCGATACTCTCAGAAATGGTTTTGGAGCAACGGCGGTAGCCCCTTATGCCGTCCGCGCTCATGAAGATGCACCGGTTGCAACACCACTCTATTGGGAAGAATTGTCAAACAAGAAATTACGATCAACTACGTACACGATAAAAAATGTCTTTGATAAGTTAAAAAGAGATGGCAATCCATGGAAAAATTTCAGCTCTTCACAAGCATCGCTTAATTAAATAAAAATTTTACTTTTTTAATTCTTTTTGTAAACTTATTGGCATACTAAATTCATAAACGAGAATCACTATGCCGCTACATTACCTTTTTATTATGCTTCTTTTAAATACATGTCATGCACTTCTGTATTCTCAGGAAGCTATTATTATTATGACACCGGAGAAAAATTTTACCATTTCTTCGCAATATGGAATTGATCTCAGTAAATGTAACTATAAACGATTTTCTACTCGTGCAGGGTCAGAACTTTCAAAAAAAATTGGCACAACATTTCTTGGAGTTCAAGTTAACATGGATCCCCATGTTGTAAGAACATTTCTGGAAACTTTACAAAACATACACAAACACAAACAACTAACATACCATCGCACAATATGTGAAGTGGGAAAAACTATTTTTGAGTATAATTTATCTCCAGAAACTAACTATCAGTTACTCTCACTCCACTCTCTTTTACATGACACCATTAAAAACATTTTTACTGAAAGTGTGTTGTGTTCATGCGCAGGACGAACAATGGATGATGAATCTTTTGTTCTTAATAAAAAAATTTTAGAACAGATATCTACAAACAATAAATTTCATAAGTGTTATTCCCGTTATCTCTCTTTATTTTCACATCAAAAAGATGATGCTCCCTATGATTTTTCATTTTCAATTAAAGAGTTATTAGACTTTGAAAAACCATGTTACAATTACAATTCTGAAGCTTATGCGATAACCCTCAGCAATCAAAAAATTGGTAATATCGATGGCATTGAAGAACTTCCCATCGCATTAGAAGCTCTCAGTTTAGATATCAGCCATAATAAACTGCATGTACTAACTTCTTCACTTTCTTGGCTATGTTCTCTACGGGAACTTGATATTAGCAATAATTATCTTGCTTCAGATTCTCTAGAACCACTCAATGATTTAGAACATCTTCAAAGAGTTGATATGCGCAGAAATTTACTGACAAAAATTGATAAAAACTTTTTAAAAAAAGCTCATAATCTTACAGAACTTAATCTTGATAATAATTGTATTAAAAAAATTTCAAAGAAAGCATTAGCACAAGCGCAAGAATTACAAGAATTATCGCTCAATAACAATCCAATCAATAAGTTACCTAACAATTTTTTAAGCACATTTAAAAAACTTATCGTATTCAATTGCGCTCAGAGTCGCCTTACAGAAATTTCAGAAGTTGAACTTGCAGATTTAAAACATCTTTATGCACTTAATATAGAAAAAAATTGTCTCCCATCTGAAACAACAAATAAGATAGCGTCCAGTTTGGGTAATCACGTTATTGTGAATCTTTAAATTATATACAAAACCCACACCGCTCATACTGAGTGCCCGGCGTAGCTTTTAGCGAAGCCTGGGTGTATCGAGGGATCACACGTTGTTGCGCCAGCATGGTTCGATACATCCGTCTTCGCCCACTGCATGTTTCGACAAGCTCAACATGAGCGGGCATCCCACATCTTAAAATCATATTTCGCTACATGCTTCGACTCCGCTCAGCATGAGCGGGATTAGTCTTTAACCACAAAATTTATAATTTTGTCCGGCACGTAAATTATTTTTACAACCACCTTATGTTCAAGCCAGGTTTTAATTTCTTGTTGTGCGCGTTGTTCAATTTCACTACGCGCAGTTCCTGCTGGCATCAACAATGTGCCACGTAATTTACCATTAACCTGAACAGCAAGAGTAACATACGCATGTTTAACATAATCAGGATTGTAGGTTGGCCATTCGCAGTCATGAAGTTGTTTTTTAACACAAATTTCTAACAATTCACTGGTAATATGTGGTGCCATGGTAGAAAGTAACACAAGAATTTTTTCAACACTTTCTGCACTCACAACATACTGCTTTTCATAGATATCATTCATAAACTCCATAAAGGCAGCAATTGCAGTATTAGGCTTAAATACATCGCATCGTTCTTGCACCTGTTTTATTAACATGTGCACGCGACGCGTCACTTCTTCGGTCTCTTGTTGTGCAACATGTCCTGGAGTTACAAGATACGTCCACAGCCTATTTAAAAAGCGTTTAATTCCTTCAAGCCCATTATCTTGCCATTCACAATCCAATTCTGGTGGGCCCATAAATAAGATATACATGCGCAAGACATCAGAACCATATTCAGCAACAATCTCATCAGGATTGACAACATTCCCCTTGGACTTTGACATCTTTTCAACAAGTCCCGTTTTATCAGAATATTTGCATACCATGCCCTGATTAAATAAATGGGTAAATGGTTCATCGAATGACAAATATCCTGCTTTATGTAAAAATTTCACATAAAAACGGGCATATAACAGATGCAAAATAGCGTGCTCAATGCCACCGACATATAAATCTACCGGTAGCCAATAGCGCATATCTTTTTCATCAAATGGTTTGTTGTCTAAATTTGGATTTGGATAGCGCAAAAAATACCAACATGACCCTGCCCATTGTGGCATCGTGTTCGTTTCTCGTTTTCCAGGACCGCCACACTGTGGGCATATTGTATTCACCCATTCAGGAATATCTGCAAGTGGAGATTCTCCCGTTCCTGTCGGTTCATATTTTTCAACATAGGGCAATGTAACCGGCAATTCATCTTCAGGTACCGGCACAACACCACAATTTTTACAATGAACAAGAGGAATCGGTTCTCCCCAATACCGCTGGCGAGAAAAAACCCAATCGCGTAATTTATATTGAACTTTTTTCTGAGCGTATCCCATTTTTACGCAATAGTTTGCAATATCTTCGCGGGCTGAGCTTGCCACTTTTCCTGCAAACGGTGCTGGTGCTGTTAAAATGCCATGGTGCATGTCTGTAAAACAAATTTCCAGATTTTCAACTTTTTTTCTAAGCTCAGAATCTTGGGGTACTAAAGTCACTTTAAGTGGAATTTTGTATTTTTTTGCAAATCTAAAATCACGTTCATCATGTGCAGAGCATTTTACAATACCCGTACCATAATCAGCAAGTGCAAAACTTGCAACCCAAATCGGTAAATCACCATTGCCCACAGGATCAACAATATATTTGCCGGTAAATATTCCCAAAGGATCATTCATCAACTTTTCTGGGTTACGTGCACGAACTTCAATAATGCGTGCGCATTCACCAAGAATGGTATCTTTATTTTTTTCACCCTCTAATAATTTCGGCAATAATGGATGATCAGGCGCAATAACAACAAACGTATCTGCAGCAAATGCTTCAAAGTGAGTTGAATAGGTTTGAATGGTCAAGTTCGAATTTTTTACGGGTGCCGTAAATAATAAGCCCTCGCTTTTTCCAATCCAATTGCGTTGCATCGTTTTTACTTTTTCTGGCCATTCAAGTGTATCAAGGCCAGCAAGCAAATCTTCCGCATATTCGGTAATTTTTAACACCCATTGGCGAATTTTTTTCTGCTCAACATGCGTGCCGCATCGTTCACAAGCGCTGTTGACCACTTCCTCATTTGCAAGACCTGTCAAACATGATGGGCACCAATTAATGGGAACAAATGCTTCATAGGCAAGACCCGCTTTGAACATTTTAAGAAAAATCCACTGCGTCCATTTATAATAATCAGGGTCGGTGGTATTTAATTCTTTTGACCAATCATACAATGCAGCAACTGCTTCTAACTGTTTTTTAAAAACTGCAATATTACGCTCAGTACTCACCTGTGGTTGAATGCCTTTTTTAATCGCATCATTTTCCGCAGGAAGACCAAATGCATCCCATCCCATCGGGTGTAAAACATTATATTTTTGTAACCATTTTATGCGTGCATAAATATCAGAAAGAACATACCCACGCCAATGGCCGACATGGAGCCCAGAACCGGAGGGATAGGGGAACATATCTAAACAATAATATTTTTTCCCACTTCCTGTTGGCTGTGTTTTACCAGGAGGATTTTTTTTCCACCGCTCCTGCCACTTTTTTTCTACACTTTTAAAATCATAATTCATGAGTAGTGTGCCAATTCAAATTATTTTTTTATATTTTTAAGATCTTGTATATATAAAAGCTCAATTTCTTTATTTTTAAGATCATCAAAACTCACAAATGATCTTAGAAAATATTCTCCCCTATTTTCTAGCAAGGTTTTTTTAATATGATAAAGTTCTAATAATTCACAATTTATAGTAGTGGGACCTTTGCCAGCAAATTCATCTTCAATTACAATACTTATTTTTTTAATTTTATTGTCATAATAATCAACAATTAATTGAGATTGTTCAGAAGTTAAATATTTTTTAAAAGTCGTATCAGCATGTAATGAAAAAAGAGTTAAAAAAATTACTATACAATATTTCATATTATTTATTTTGAGCGCATTGTTTTTGTAAATAGTCTTGTTCATATTTTTCTAGCTGGCTCAATTGTGGCAGAGTTTCATTCCCATAGTGAGAAAGAACATTAATTCGTTGCTGAGCATAACTATGAATATGAGCAAAATATCTTATTTTATACAATATCTGTTGTTGGTCAAGAACTATATTACTATGAATAGAACTTAACTCACCCAAACAAATACCAATAGTTTTTTCATGATCATTTTTTAAAAGATCAAGTTGCGCATGAGTTATACAATCATCATTGCCAGCAGAAAGCGTACACGTAATGATTATTAGTGTAATAAAAAAAATATTTTTTATCATAGTGAAGTCTTCGGTAATGGGATTTGTGTTTTTTTAAGCACGTTACGTTCTTCATAAGAGAGGTCAAGATAGAGCGATGCTTGTTTGTTATCAATACAATTATTAACAACATTCAAACGTTCTTGATAGTGAGACAAACGTTCAGAATGTTTTTTTATGGTGTCTGAAACAACATCATCATGGCAAGGCATTCCTTGCCAATCATTAATAACTGCTTGTTTACTATTAATGAGACTCTTATAATGGTCTCTCAAATAACTAAGATCAGTTCGAGTTATTTTCATAGTTGCATGTGGTTCCATACCAAAGATAGTACATGATGTGCATAGCAAAAGCATAACAAAAATTCGATACATCACTCACCTACACTGCAAAATATGAATATACTACATATACAATCATGGCAAGAACGGGTAGTTTAATAGGTTTAAAATTAAAAAATTTATACAGCAAATTACATATCGTAATCACAATAAAGATCGGGTACGTAGCAATAATAAATGGCACCGAATAATGCAATATTGCCGTTAATCCCAAACGTGCTATGAAAGCCGTTACTACTAACACCCCAATAACCGCATATATGTAACGAATTTTTCCATGAAAGAGAGTATGCTTCACATAATCTGCAACAACTGCTGTTAATGAAACGGTTGTCGTAAAACATGCAAGAAAGACAGTAAACCCGATAAGTGCCGCACCATATGCGCCTAATACTTTAAATGATATCGCACTAAAAATTTGTCCTTCATTCAAGTGGCTCAACCCAGCACCATGATAAGCACCCAAAAGTCCCATACCACAATAAACACCGGCAAGTAACACTGCTGCACACAAGCTTGAAATTGATGCGATGGTAATCGCACTATGTCGTGTAGTTTTTTCATTTTTATGCGCATACCGTGTTAATAATGAAACGATCATCGAACCGAAAAATAAAGCACCAATCAAATCTAATGTGTAATATCCGTAATGAATCCCGCGCATAAATAAATCACGTGGTAAAAATTCACTCGGCACGGTTATTTTTCCGTAATATACACCAAGAGCTACAATGGTAATAATACTTAATACTTTGAGTGGGCTTAAAAATTTACCAATAATATCAAGTAAGCGGCTTGGCTTATAGGTCGCAGCAAAAACAAGTACCAAAAAGATACAGGCAAATACCAACGTTGACATTGGTGGTAAAAATGGCTGCAACATTTCGTATGACAACATTACAATACGTGGCATCACTACTAATGGTCCAATAACCAAAATGCAAAATAAGGTCATTATCGCACCGGGAATTTTTCCCAGACGGCCAAAAAATTCAGTATAATTACCATTAAATGCTACAATTGCAAGAAGTCCCAGTAACGGGAGAACAACTCCAGTAATAATAAATCCGGAAAGTCCAAAAAATGCTTGGGAGCCAGATTCCATGCCAACGCGCAAGGGAAACATTAAGTTTCCTGCGCCAAAGAGCATGGCAAATATCGTTAAACTTGTCATAATAACATACGATACAAAATGCTTATTTATCATACTAAGATTCTTTTTAAAAAAAGGGTAAAAAAATAAATTAAACACAAATTATAAAAGGGCTGAAAGCCCAATTTGATAATTTCTCAATGTAACAAAAAAATTAAAAAAAACAAATTTATGAGTTTATTTCTTTTCACAATGAGAAATTTCGCGTTCAATATAATCACGCCCTTCTGGTGTCATAGTATAATTATCGACAAATTCTTGTAATATGCGTGGGTACATGTTAGAAATCAATAAAGCATTAAATCCGTTCAGGTCTGTATCAACAAAAAAAGCAGTATTATAAGATTTAATAATATTATTATTATCAAAAATATCATTAAAACCTGTTTCTTTAAAAACTGTCAAAATATCTCGCACCATAGGCAATGTAAATGCCGTATCTTCATCTTCATGAACTGTTTTGGCAAGAACAAAATAATTTTTATTATCAAAATTCTGAGGTTTACCCGGAACATGATACAAATATTTACGCGCTACGGCACAATATGCAAGATTGCATCGTTCGATACACTGATTTATGCGATCTGCACCTAGAATTCTATTAATACCAGATTTTATGTAATACTCTGGCAAGAAACTATATTTCAATACTTTAGAACCCGAAGGGATAATAAGATTATCCAATTTATTTTGTAATCGAGTGTCTTTCAAAAGAGCACGAGTATAAAGTGCATCTGGATTTTTATACTGTTCCAGTATGGAATTTGATTCCATTGGCAAAAGCTGATAAAAAGCTAAACAAGCATATATACAAAGAAGTTTATAGAACATAATTTCCCCCCTCCATTAGTTATTCTATAATTCAGTATATACAAATAATTCTATTTGTCAATCAAAAATATGCCTTGGCAAGTAAAAAAATAATGTTTAGTCTTATTCTATACTGAGAAATACTAAAAACAGATAAGGTTCCCTGTGAAAATACAAGAACAAAAGCCCACTAAGGTCTTTACTGGGCAGGATGAAAATATTTTGGTAGTCAAAAGAACAGACCTGTTTCCTGTGGTAGCCTGGCATGGGTTACAAGAGGCTGATGCTGATTATTTTACCAATATTATTACCCAAAAAAAGCAGTTTTTACCCCGCTCTTTAATGGAAACTGACCCAACTTATAAGCAAATTATCCCGTATCTTATTTTTTCTTATGAAGATACTTTTTTCTTAATGCAACGCCAAGCGCATGCATCGGAACAACGGCTTAAAAGCAAATTGACCTTAGGTATTGGCGGCCATATCCGAGAAGAAGACATTAAAAGTGGTGACGTTGTCGAGTGGGCTCGCCGGGAATTTGAAGAAGAAGTTGACTATAAGGGTTCATATACCGTCGAACCATTGGGTATTTTAAATGATGATACCAATGACGTTGGCAAAGTACATGTTGGCTTTGTTTACCTCTTACGTGGTGATTCCCCTCTGATTAACGTCAAATCTGAGTTAAAAAGCGGCACATTAGTTACACTCGAAGAATGTGACATGCAATATGACAATTTAGAAACGTGGAGTCAGATTGTTGTTGATTACTTGCTTGAATGTAAGAGCGACGGCTGCTGTTGCTAGTTAGGCCAAATATACGCAAAAAGAGCCTCATCCTGAGCCTGTCGAAGGGTGAAGCGCATTTTCGCTACATGCTTCGACTCCGCTCAGCATGAGCGGGTAATAACTTGTCTTAAAATCTTACGACTTCGCGCTCATGATATTTTTCAATATCTGAATATTTTTCTTATTAACAAATACAGAGCGGGATTGGTCAAACGGTTTCCAGTTAGTTTGAGCAGATTGATGTATACCATGTAACTGAGAACATATATCTTGTGAAGTTTCACAGGGAACAAGGCGGCCACCAACGCATACAGAATAGTGTACAGTACATTGCTTATTCTGTTCATGAATACAAGCTCGCATATACGCAGTTTTCCCAATTTTTTCACTTGCTGTAATAATGCACGGCATCATAACTGATAACGGGAAAAGGGGTAACTGTGAACAAATTATTGTGGATTTTCCCATAAACCACATATTCATATGGTCAATGCGCTTTGCATCTGAATGAACTTGCACCGTAACATCATGTCGTGAACAATCAGGATGTACTGTGGCAAATGTTGTAAGATTTATAAGATCTGCTATTTTTGTGTAACTTTTTCGAGTCGCTGTTGAAAAATAGTCCCGCCCCTGAATCGCATCTCCATGTGAAGAAATAAGAAGTATATTTTTAAAGAGTTCAGATTCTAACAAATGTTTAACTTCTTCATGAAGTGGAGTGCCGAGCATGCATACTGTTTTAATAGATAAATTCTTATGATTATGCGCTTCAGCGTCAGCAAGCCATAATGCGACGGTACCGCCATGGCTATGGCATACCAGCGTTATTTCCGGGGCTTCTCCTGAAGTTTTTATACATTCATCGCGATAAGCAACTAAGGCATCATACAAGTCATATCCCGCTTTTTGGCGGTATTTTTGGCTTAAAGCCCCTGACCAGCCAAATACAGCATATGAACGTTTATGAGAAGTTGTGCATAAAGCATCGTAAGCAGAAATAATATAATAAGCGGCATAATTTGCTTGAGGTGCTGGCAATGTGGCATCAATAAACACTAACCCTTCTTGCAATAATGGTTGGTCTTCACACATCAAAGGGTCATTGCGAAATGCTGTTGCATAACGCAGACCATAATGTTGATCTGTTAATGATCCTTTCCATAAGCTTGCAAGACTCAAACTTTGTAAAGCAAGACCCACAGTACCATGAATAAATACCGTTAATTGTTCTGCAGAATAGATAGAAAAAGAAAAAAAGAGACTTACAAGAAGCCCACGCCCCATACCCCTGAACATATACTCACCGTGCTATTTATTTTTAAATTTTAATAAAATAACTATAGCACTAATAGTGTATTTGTCAATTTTTTTATAAGAAGATTATGATCGCTTTACCGCTTTAAACACCTGCTTACACCCGTAATAAAAGCAGGCAACCGAACCCGTTAAAAGAACACAATACCCGCCAATAACTTCATTGATACGGAAATTCCCATCAGGCTGAGCAACCACTGCTTTTTTAAAATAATGGGGGGTAAAGTAGAAAAATGCTGGCAATATTGCCATTTTGCCTAATCCACACAAAATACTCCCCGTCTGGTCTTGTGCTATGTGAGATTTATTTGCTTCTGTGGCTTGGGGCATATCAAACTGCTTATGCGCCTGCACGGAGAAAAATATGCTTAGCAAAAGTACTATATATGTTTTATGTATCATGCACACTCTATTTTAAGTTAAATTATTATAGTTTATAAAAAATATTATATAAGTTAAATAAAAAAGCCCATGTTTTCACATGAGCTTTAAGGTTATATTAAGAAGAGCAAAATCAACTTAATGCTTTGACAATTTTTGCTCCATCTGATTCATCAAGGGTAGGCAATAAATTTATCAGCTGTCCTGCTGAAACAATTTTACCATATTTGATTCCTTTATTTTCGGAACCTAAAAATTTTGAAGCAATTTTTGCCGCAATTAAGCCTGTAACTATACCTGCAATCGGACCTGCTAGACAAACAAGTGCCGGTTCCAATCCATTTTTAGGCATACTTACATCAGCAAAAGCAGGTAATAATGGGAAAAAAGTAGAAGTTACAGAAAAAATTCCAGTTTTTAGAATATACTTTCCATCAAGAGTTCCTAGAGTAATACATATTGGAGAATCAAATAATAACTTTGCCGTAATCGCATGCCCAAATTCATGGCCAATTGCAGCACATACGTTTATACCGTAACAAATAGCTAAATCTCGAATAGCATTAACATAGGGCATTAATGCATTTGGTTTTGACACACATGGCGCACATTGTTCCAATGAAAAACCAAGCTTATTCTGACCATTGTGATTTACGAATAATTTTTGATTTTTAGCTTTTTTCATACCATTTTTAAAGTTTTCAATGGCATTGTTATTTGAGCTAGCCATCACCATAGGAACATGTAAGGCCACAATTAAGGGTAAAATAATAGATATCTTCTTCATAACTTTTTCTCCATTTTAAATATTAATTACAAGTATAAATTATTAACAAAAATTGTCAATAAAAAAGCCCATGTTTTCACATGAGCTTTTAGGTTTAGTTAATTAAGAGATTAATTTACTTTGTTTCTTTGTCTGTGCAAAATATTCCAAGTATCATTAGCAACTTTTCTTCCAATTGTGGTTACAAAGACACTGAAAGCAGTTCCGCAAATAACACTTTGAATAATTGGATAATTTTTCAATGGTGTATTTTTACATGCATCAGAAAAAATTCCTGCTGTAATTATGGTACTATACCCTACTAAAAGACCAGAAGGTAATGTGAGTGATAATTCGAAAGGAGTAACAGAGCGGTTTTTAACAAGATTATGTATTGGAGCATTAAAAGAACGATGCACCTTTTCAACTTTAACTTTATCATTCATCATAGGCATATATACAGGAGCTGTATAATTAAAAGACTTGTGTTTGGCTGATTTATTCATATTTACTCTAAAATTTACAAAATCACTACCTAAACACATTGAAAATACACTTAAGTTAACGATAAGTAATTCAAAAATTCGTTTTGATAAAAATTTATTCATAACATAACCTCATTTTATATATTATAATTACAATTATAATACAAGTATAAATTATTATAAAAAATTGTCAATAAACCTATTTTTACCATTTTTTAGGTTAAATTACTTAATTAAGAACTTCCATCTACTTCTGCCCCTCTCGATTACCCAGCCGTCGCTCTTCGAGCTATGGCTGGCAGGCGCCCAGACTTCGCTTCATACTTCGACAAGCTTCCGACTTCGCTAAACCTGTTCTTCGTAAGCTCAAAGAGCGTAGTAGAAAGCTTCGACGGACAGGCAGCATGAGCGAGATGGTGAACAATTTAAAGCGAGCTGGAATTAATATCTACGGCGTCCGTGTTCACGGCCGCGGTCATAGCCACCACCATTACGAGTTTGTGAATAGCCACCATAACGTTGGTTTCTTCCACCTTGACGATAACGCGGTTCAAAATCACGCGATTCAGTTTCATCAACCAATGCACAGCGAGTATTTCTACCAGCTAAGCTTGTATTACGTAATGCATCTAACAAACGGTGCGCAATTTCTGTTGGAACTTCGACAAACGTACGACGTTTAATAACACGAATTTTTTGAATCTGGCTTTCTTGAACAAGATTAGTTTTTGTTAAATATTCAACTACAGCAGATTGATCAACACCATCATCAGAACCGACAGCTAAAACAAATTCCTGACTGAGCTTATCACCAGAAGCCATTCTTGCCGGGCTGAATGACATTTCTTCTTCTTGTAAAATTGAACTTAAAAACTTTTCATGCATAATACGCATCAATGCTGAGCGCACATCAGCTTCCGAATATTCACTGAGCATTGTTTTAATAGTTGCATGCGGTTCAAGAGTATTGTTATTAATAGTTTCAAGATACTGCGATGCACGTTCAACACGCCCTTTAATAATCTGATCGCGAGAAGGAACTTCTTGCTGATCAATAGTAATATTAAATTTACGTTGAATCATCTGAATAAGGCGAGTTTCACTCTTACCAATAAATGTAATAGAAACACCATCTTTACCCGCACGCCCAGTTCTTCCAACACGGTGTACGTAACTTTCATGATCTTCTGGTAATGAGAAGTTAACAACGTGGCTTAAATTTGCAATATCAATACCACGTGCAGCAACGTCAGTCGCAACAACGATGGTAATTTCTTTATTTTTAAATTTTTTAATGACGAGGTTTCTTTGTGCCTGACTCATGTCACCATGTAATGCACCCACATTATAACCTCGCCGCGCCAATTGCTCTGCAATTTCGCTTGTTAACATTTTTGTTTGACAGAATATGAACGCATAAAATTCTGGCGCACATTCTATAAATCTACACAACGCATTTAATCGTTGACGCATTGGCAATACGCAATAATAATGTTTAGTTGTAGAAACACCAACGTTGGTTTTGCTCACACGAACTGAAACAGTATTTTTCATATGTTCGTTCATGAGGGTACTAATACCACTTTTTACCGTTGCAGAAAAAAGCCAAATTTCACGATCACGTGGTGCATATGATAAAATTTCATCAACTTCTTCTTTAAATCCCATATCAAGCATAATATCAGCTTCATCAAGGACTAATGTTTTAATTCCCTTAATATTCAAAGTACCGCGTCTCAAGTGGTCATTTAAACGACCGGGAGTACCTACAACAATGTGTACACCACGTTTAAGATGTCTGATCTGTTCTTCCATCGACATACCGCCATATACCGGCTCGATAACGATGCCTAATGCTTGAGCAAAAGGACGTACGCTGTCGCAAATTTGCAATGCAAGTTCACGCGTTGGAGCAACGACAAGCGCCTGGGTAGTTTTTTGGGTTCTATCGATACGGTGAAGTAAGGGGATACCGAAGGCAAGGGTTTTCCCTGTCCCCGTTTGCGCCTGACCATGAATATCAACCTTTGCTGCGCCCAATAATACAGGAATCGCTTTACGTTGAATTTCGGTAGGTTCAGTAAAATTAAGTTTTTCAAGCACCGCATGAATTTCTGGTGCTATAGTAAAATCTTTAAAAGTATTCATATATATAACTCTTTATGTTTGAGGTTAAATAATTAATCCCGGAAAACTATTTTCTGGGCACTCTATCCTCACGAACATTTCGAGCCTCTATATGAAAATATACGAAAAAAGCCGAGTTTTAATGACACTCGGAAATCCTTAGATTGGGTAATAAAAAGACGCCATAAAATGCGAGTGTGATTAAAACATATATTCTAATAAGGATATATGAGTATTTAAAATTATAACTCTTTTTGCTTGTTTGTCAAATTTTTTCTAAGAAAAGCTCATAGCCTCATGTTGTAAGCCATTATATAACAACTGTAAATTTATTTTTGATCGCTTCTATGATATCCAAAGCTTATTGTCTTAGGGTCTTGTTGATCTTGAAAATCTGGCTTACCATGAGTTCTAAAGAATAAAGCTCCCTTCAAGTACGCATCTCTAAAGTTTGTATTAAATAATGAAGCATATTTAAATGATGCTAATTCGAGGTTGGCACCAACAAATTGCGCTCCTACTAAATACGAGCCTAAAAAATTACATTTTTTTAAATCTGCATAATTAAAATTTGCATTATTCGCAGTAACTGCTTCAAAATCAGCCCCATGAGCTTTAACACGCTGTAATGATGCGTTAGTGAGATTTGCCTCTCTTAATTTTGCATTCGACAAATTACAGTCATTCAAATTTGCACCATTAAGATCTGCATTTTCTAAATTTGCATCTTGTAAATCAGAACCAGAAAGATTTATTGGTTCTACTTTAAATTTAAAAGCATATTTAATAAGATTGAATTGAAGCCCTTTTAGGTCACACTTTTCGCATGTTCCCTGTCTCACTTTTTCGATATTCTCCTGAGTTACAGCAGATAGGCTTCCCACAGCCGCTGCTGCAAGAAAAGCCAGAGTTATATTAGTTATTTTCATATGTTTCTCCATGAAATGGTTTTTATTGTTTAGTTGGTAAAGGGGCAAGAGAACGTATCTTTGATACTCTTGATTCTGATCTCATTTTCAACAGTTCTATCAAGATGAGGATTTATAAACCATGATTTTCTAAGGTTGTTTTTTGCCTTTTTATCCCATGTTACACCACGAAAATCAGGAAACAACCCTTTAGTTTTTAAAAATGTGGTTGCGCCCAATATGGTTGCTCCCTTAAAATTTGTTAGATGCATACTAGCATTATCAAATTTTGTAGAATCTAAGTTTGCTTTTGAAAAGTTGGCACACCTCAAATCTGCTTTTGAAAAATCAGTTCTAATGAAACATGCATTATTAAATTTTGCCAATACAGCATTAACTTTTTTCAAGTTTGCATCAGTAAAATTGGCATTAGTAAGATCTGCGAATCTAAAATTTAAATGTTGAGCATTAACTTTTTTCAAATTTGCACCGATAAGTTTGGCGCAAGTAAGATCACATTTTTTTAAATTTGCTTCTTGCAAATTTGCGCCACTTAGATCGGTTCCCTCGAGTTTAGCCTCATTTAAATTTACTTCTCGTAAATTTGCATCTCTCAAATCGGCAGCCCAAAGATTACATTTTTCTAAATTTGCTTCTTGTAAATTAGCTTTTGTCATCATAGCTACGCTTAAATTAGCATTAATAAGCTTACATTTATTTAAATTTGCATTTTTAAGATTAGCATCGGCCATGTTACTTCCAGATAAATCTGAACCAGAAAGATCGATAGATTTACCCATAATCCTCAGATTTTCAATATCTTTCCGTAAATCAGCATAACTGAGATCACATTTGTTACATGTACCTGTTTTTTGAAACTTTTCGAGATCTTCATGATTTACAGCAAATATGCTTCCCACAGCCGCTGCTGCAAGAAAAGCCAAAGTTAAGTTAGTTATTTTCATATTTTTCCATGGAATATTTTTTGTTTGTCAAATTTTTTTACAAAGCTAAGGGGGACACATAAGCCCCCCTTAATTAAAGAAAGTTTACTTTATTTATTTGCTGTCTCTTTATCAAAGAAAAGAGGATTTACAAATTGTGCATATCTAAGGTTGCTTTTAGCTTGATTATCCCAAGTTACTGAACGAAAATCAGGAGAAAAACCTTTAGTTCCTTCAAATATAGCGCCAAGTATAGTTGCACCATTAAATTTTGCTTCAGATACATCAGCTCGATTAAAAAAAGAACAGTCTATCTTTGCGTTTTCAAAGTTGGCGTGTGTAAAGTTACCTTTAGATAATGAAGCAAAATCCAATATTGCCTTACTAAAATTTGCATACCGAGCATCAGCATAATCCAAATGTGCAAAAGTAAGATCTGCATTACTCAAATTAGCATCAGTAAGCTTACACTTATTTAAATTTGCAGCCCTAAGATTAGCATCGGCCATGTTACTCCAAGATAAATCTGAATTAGAAAGATCGATAGATTTATTCATAAATCTCAGATTTTTAAGATATGATCTTAAATCAATCCCACTAAGATCGCATTTGTTACATGTACCTGTTTTCTGGAATTTATCAAGATCTTCTTGATTTACAGCAGATATGTTCCCCACAGCCGCTGCTGCAAGAAAAGCTAAAGTTAAGTTCGTTATTTTCATATTTTCTCCATGAAATTTAAAGTATTAGTTTATCTGATACTACAGTAAGCCTCTCTGTCTGTCAAAAATTTTCTATTTGTCAAGTTATATTAGTTATTTATCAACTAAATTGACAAAGTATTATATATTGGTATTCTGGTAAGTATCATAAACATGGAGGAAACAAACATGAAAAACAGTAAAAATACCTTATTTTTAATGGGTTTAATGGTCTCATTAGCTCCTTTTGCAGCTCAGGCCACAAATGACCCTTTTGTAAAATATATATCAGCTAATCACCGTACAGATGCTTGTATAGCTATCTGCGGGATAATTGCTGCAATAGATCCAAAAAATCCTAACGTTATTGCTTTTGAACGAGCATTTTCTATAAATAAAGATCGCTTAACTGATTATGATAAAGAATATATAGGTTCAGTTATGGCTTTAAAAGTAAACGAGATTAAAGCAGAACGTATCAAGCATCAAAGAGATCTTAATAATCAATATAATCAGGCAGAAACTCTTTATAAAGCAGAACTAGCACGCTTTGAAGCTGAACAACGTAATGATAAAGCACGTCACCAAGAAGAGCAAAGTAATAAAATAGCACGCGCTAAATCTGAACGTTCTAATGAGCAAGTACGTATTTCAGAAGAAAAGATTAATGAAGAAAAACAGTTAAAACAAACAGAACAAAATTATGATCAGTTGATAGCTATGGTAAAGCACAATCGTGAACAATCTTTAGCTACGAATAAGATTGCCAAAAATTGGTTTTCAAATCTTATTTATAATAAGGCAACCTATGCAACTGCAGCTCTTGGCTTAACAGCCGGCGCTATGGAAGCTGGTCTTATTGATTCAGATGTAGTTTATGATACCGTATTACCAGTGCTTTGGACAGCAACCGGATTAACAGCAGTTACATCCTTAGTAAACTCAGTTAAAAACACCTATAACTGGTATACTCATAGACAAAAAGGATTTGAAAATTCATTAAGTACTTTACATGCAAAAATGACCAAGCATCATGATGAATTTCAAAAAAGAATGCATAATTATGATGGTCAAATAAAAGAATTAAACAAACCATGTGCATTGCAACAACAGCCATATATGCCAAAAACATATGTGCAAAAACCGTCATATGTACGTCCTAATCTCCAAATAGAGTTAGCGAAATATGATACAGCTGTTAAACGAATGAATGATGCATTCGCTAAAATTAAATAAATAAACTCTATCAGTTTCCTTTAAAAAGGGAGAATCAGCCGATTCTCCCTTTTTTATTACTTACAATTAAGCAGGCCAAAAAGCCCTCTTTTCTACTCACTAAAACATTTCTATTTGTAACTATTATAAAACTAAATTGACATATTTTAACATAAGTGTATTATTAGAGTATGAAACATGGAGGAAAACTCATGAAAAACAGTAAAAATAGCTTATTTTTAATGGGTTTAATAGCCCTTATACCCTTAACCACTCAAGGTGGGGTATGGAATAGCCTTGTAGGTGCTAAACCTGATGTATCTGAAGTCATAGCTTCAGGTATAGAATCAGCTGCCCAAGGGATAGCTCCTGTTATTCCTACGGCTGCAGAAGCTGCTTTAAAGCTTGCTCAGGGTGAAATTGCTGGTAAAGCTGCCCAAATTGAGGGTCTCCATTTGCTTTTAGATGCTTCTCAAAAAAGTGCTGAAGCGGCATTACATTGGAGTAAAGAAGGCTTTCAGGTCAATTTCTCTAAATTAAGTGAACAAGCAGGCCATTTAGCCTATAATACTTGTAAATGGGCTTTAAGTAACTGGAGAATAACAGTTCCCATTGCTATGGTAGGTGCTTTATACCTCTGGCACCGTTATGATGCCCAAAAAATTGTGCCGGATCTTAGACTTGATTCAAATACAGCAATGATTGGTGATCTTGATAAGATTATATTATTAGATAATAGTGAAAGCCAACCAAGCGGTGTAGTAGAGGAACTATCAAAGTCTATTTGCACCCGTCTTAAAGAACGTTACGAGACACCATATTATAGCTATACAAATTGGCTTTTAAGTAAGTTCGGTGAACCTTATGAACATCCGCGCGTAATAGCTGCGAAACAACTTGTTAGTGCCGGAACAATAACTTTAGCAAAACAAAAAGCCAAAAGATTAAAAACATTACTTACAGCAAATAACTAATAAAGGGCCTCACGGCCCTTTCTATTACATAGAGAGAGTTTATGAAAAAATTATTATTACCAATAACACTATTACTCGCATTTTCTCATCAAGCAAATGCCATGAACTGGCGCTCTGCTTTTGCAAAAGGCATGACCGCCGCACATTGGTTTTTCGTATTTTCTGGACCACTGAGCGATACCTATGAAAAAATTACAAACTATAAAAATTGGCCAGATCTCGATAATGCACCGGCTGATGTTACTAAATTTGTTCATCAATTAGATGATAGGGATACATCAAGCAGAGGATATAAAAAATTATTAGTAAAAACTGTGGATTCAGATTCGAAATATTTATCAAATAGTGTCAAAAATACTATTTTAATAGATACTGAAGAAGCTTTGCGATTACAAAATATATTACATATCACAAAAAATGGTTATTCCTTAGGGTGCAGTGATTTTGAAATGGAACATGCAGAAAAAATGCTGGACGAATCACATGCAATTTTAAATCATGAACTTAATCATATAAAAAATAAAGATGCGCATGGGAGAATGATTGCTGGGCTTGCAGTGCCTATTCTTCAGTCTTATGGGATGCATAAATTGTATCAAGGATATTGTACCTTTAGAAATTTCTTATCTATACCAGTACAAAACAAGTCATTTTCAATTCCACGTAATCTTTTGAAGATGCCATTTGGAATAGGAAAAAATTTTCTAAATCTATTAAGCCTTGAAGCATATTCACGTTATGTAGAACAACGAGCAGATGATGGTATTAAAAATGATAAAAGAATATTAGAAGGGAATAAAAGAGTCTTAGAAAAATACCAACCTTCATATGAAGAATTTGAGGCAGAAACTCCACTTTTAAAAAAACATTTAATGTTATTATTAGATTCACATCCTACTCCTGAACAACGTATAAAAAAAATTAATGCACGCCTTGAGAAATTAGAACAAGAAAAAAATAAATAACATGAAAAAATTATCACTACTGATAACAATATTTTTTATAACTCAGTTTCCAGTAATGGCTGACATAAGCAATTATGGTTTTGCCCAAGCACAAGGCCGTAGGCCTACCATGGAAGATGCTCATGCTGTTGAGGCACAAGGCGATATCGCATTCTTCGGTTTATATGATGGGCATGGTGGAAGAAGAGTGGCCGATTATGCAGCACAGTATTTGCATAAAAATATCTTTACAGAATTACAAAATTCTAGAACATATCGAAATAGTAACATAAATAAAATTACTGCTGCGCTTGAAGCAGGCTTTTTAAAGACTCACAAAGATCTTGATACAGCATCATTTAATTCAAGAAATCAGGGATGCACCGCCGTTGCTGCAATTATTAACAATGGGAAACTCTATGTTGCTAATGCAGGCGACTCACGAGCTGTAGTATGCAATGCAGGAAAAGCTCTCGCTCTTACAGAAGATCATAAACCTAACAGACCTGATGAACAAGCACGCATTGAAAAGCTTGGTGGACAAGTGATAATGCATGGCGTGCCACGCGTGAATGGAAGACTTGCTATTTCAAGAGCATTGGGAGATAAAGCACTTAATCCTTATGTTATACCTACCCCAGAAATTCGCGAAAGAACTCTCACCACAGATGATGAATTCTTAATTATCGCATGTGACGGAGTATGGGACGTTCTTGATAATCAAACCGCTGTTAATATTGTAAAACAGCACCAAACTGATTTGAATAAAGCTGCTGATGTATTAAAAAATGAAGCTTTACGCCGCGGCAGCACAGATAATATTAGCGCGATGGTTATTAATCTGAAAAGTTACCAGAAATAATATCCCTCGATACTAATTTCCTGCGGAAATTCACTCGGGATGAGCGGTGTCTCCCGCTCATGGTGAGTGCCTTGAACCACATAACGAAAAAGTAAGCAGCCGCTTCACCCTTCGACTCCGCTCAGGATGAGCGAAGATACCAAAAATTTGCCAAACAGGAATATCTCTGGTATTTTAAAAAATACATTATTTTAACAGTATTGTTTAACCCTCTAACCGCCCGGTTTTATGTAAACCGTGTGAATTTTCGGAGCATTTTTAATGTCAAAAGAGTTTATCAAACCGAGCCAATTTGCCTCAGCTCAACCCCATTTAGAAACTGATATCGAATTAAGTCCTGAACAACTTCAGGAGCTTTCTTCCCTTTATGAAGGCACATTTAATAAATATAAGCCGGGAAGTATTATCAAAGGAACCGTTATTAGCACAACTGCAGACGGTGTTTTAGTTGATATTAATTATAAGTCTGATGGACTTATTCCTTTATATGAATTTTCTGAACATGAACTTAAAAAAATGACCCCTCGCGCAGAGATTGAGGTCATTATTGATGAATTAGAAAATCTTGATGGCAATGTCATCCTTTCCTATGAAAAAGCTAAAGCGCTTAAAGCATGGGATGCTATCATGAAGCTCCATGAAGAAGGAAAGCCGGTAGAAGGTACCGTAACACATAAAGTCAAAGGTGGCTTGAGTGTTGATATCGGTATTCCAGCATTCTTGCCCGGATCACAAGTTGATGTACAACGCGTTAATGATTTTGATCAATTTGTTGGCCAAACAATTACTGCCTATATTATAAAAGTTAATCAAAAACGTGGAAATGTTATTATTTCCCGTCGTAAATATCTTAACGAACAACGCTCAGAAGTTCGCAAAAAAATTCTTGATTCATTAGAACCAGGACAAGTTATTCAAGGTGTTGTTAAAAATATCACCAATTATGGGGTATTTATCGACATCGGCGGCGTTGATGGTCTCTTACATATTACTGATATGACCTGGGGACGCATTGCTCACCCCAGCGAAATGGTAAAAATTGGGGATACCGCCACCGTTAAAGTCCTTTCTTTTGACAAAAACAGTGAAAAAATATCCTTGGGTATCAAACAGCTTGCTGGCAATCCATGGGAACAATTACCAGATTCAGTTCAAATCGGTTCCGTTGTGAGCGGTACTATTTCAAGCATTACCGATTATGGTCTGTTTGTAGAAGTTGCTCAAGGTGTTGAAGGGCTGATTCATATTTCAGAAATTTCATGGACTGATAGAATTGCCGATCTCGCTAAACATTATAAAGTAGGCGATACGATCGAAGCGCTTGTCGTTTCTCTTGATAAAGAAAATCGACGTATGTCATTGAGTATCAAGCAAATGGAAAAAAATCCATGGGAAGCGATTGCTGATCAGTTTACCGTTGGTCAAAAGATTAAAGGTAAAATTAGTAATATCACCGACTTTGGTATTTTCATTCAGTTAATGCCAGGCGTTGATGGATTAGTACATATCTCTGATCTTTCATGGACTGAGCATATTAAACATCCTGCTGATATTTATAACAAGGGTGACGAAGTTGAAGCGGTAATCACTGATATTAATAAGCAAAAGAAAAAAATATCATTGGGCATCAAGCAGCTTACCGAAAATCCATGGGATAATATTGAACAAAAATATCCGGTAGGTTCTGTTGTTGAAGGTGAAATTTCAAAAATAACTGACTTTGGCGCATTTGTTAAACTTGATACGGGCGTAGAAGGCTTAGTACATATTTCTGAACTTTCTGGCAACAATGTTAATAAAGTTGAAGATGTTATTAAGGTTGGCGACCGTGCTCAATTTAGAGTTATCAAGGTAAGTCAAGAAGATCATCGTCTTGGATTAAGCTTACGTTCTGAAGAAGAAAAACGGGAAGCAAAAGGTAATAGAAAGCCTGCTGATAAAGGTGAAAAAGCTCGTAAAGAGAAAGCTCACCGCGCAGAAGCTCCTACAACCAAAGCAAAATCCCAGTTCCAGTTAGAACTTGAAAAAACATGCTGCACGCAACAATGAAGAATAATATGAATACAACCTGTGCAATTATTAAGCCAGATGCAGTAATGGCCGGCCACGCGGGAAATATTATCTCAATCATTGAGCTGAATAAATTTACGATCACCCATATGCACAAAGTGCGTATGACACATCAGCAAGCAGAAATGTTTTATGCGGTGCACCGCGAACGATCGTTTTTTAAAGAGCTCGTTGAGTATATGGTCTCTGGCTACATTATTGTCATGGCATTAGAAAAAAGAAAATGCTGTTCAAGAATGGCGCACGCTGATGGGTGCAACAAATCCTCCACAAGCTACCGTGGGAACCATTCGTAAAATGTTTGGTACCAATATCGGTTCAAATGCTGTGCATGGTTCTGATTCTCCTGAAAACGCTGAGCAAGAACTCATGTTCTTCTTTCCCAAGAAGTAATATTTTTTAACTATAATTTTTTAACAGGCGCGACTAAAACCCGCGCCTGTTTTGTTTTATGAGATGTACAAGAATAACTCGCCATCCTGCCTGCCCGCCGAAGCCTTGGCGAAGGCTGGGAGCGGAGTCGAAACATGCAGCGAATAAGAAAATCGCAATTGTATTATTCTGCAATTTCATGTATATTTTACTCGATAAATAAAAATTCACACATATGTATTAAGGAAACTTTATGAACCGCATATTTTCAAAATTATATCTTCCCGTATTCTTTGCTATAACATCTTGTTATGGGATGAATAGTAGGAGTATCATCGATATAGATACATGCATGCATTCAGCGATAGAAACCATTGAACCGCTAGAAGTACAAGATCTTTTAGCAAAGCATAGTAAAAATATTTCTGATTCTATGATAAATAATTGGAGAGAATCAGCAAAAAAGCAAGTGATAGTAGGAGGATTTACAACCTACGCACTTCTTTCTGGTATTGCTGCAGCGACTATGCTGAATAACCAAATAAATCATAATTCATTTATGCGTTATCCAGACAATGTCACTTATAAAAATAATTTAATTACTTTGCAAACCCTTGCTGAGAATCTTCAGTTGAAAGCACAAAATCAAATAATGATTTATAAAATGCTTCGTGAATTCAAAAGTAAAAATACTACAGATTCGCAGTAAGAATTTCAAAACACAATATATAAAACATAAAAGAGGCGCGATTAAAACCGCGCCTCTTCTGTTGCAAAAAATTTGAACTATTTCTTTTTTTATGCAATATTTCTCATGCTTAAAATATTGCAATTGTCATAAAAGAAAGATATTCATGAAATTACTGAGTAAAAAATTATTAATTTTGATTGCACTGCTTCCAGCTGCAACTCTTTATTGCATGGAAACAAAATTTCAAGAACTTAATTCTGAGATAACAGACGCTATAATAAACCGGGATCATGAAACTTTAGAAAAAACATTAAGAAAAATTTCTCTTTCAAACACGCCAATCCAAACATTTACTATTAATATATGGATAAAAAATGCCTATGCAGCGAAAATGGCGCAAGAAGAAGAGGATAAGTATTCTTGTGATTCTTTCAAATGCAAAGGCGTAACCATAGGCTTGCTGGCGCATTAATCATGGGTCCTGAAGCAGCACGTAACGTGGAAGCCAATAACAGAACAATAAAAATTTTAGAAGAATTCAAGTCAAAAAATAAAGTACAATAAAATAAAGAGGATTTCTATGAAATATCAAATCGTTTTACTTTCTAGTTTTTTTATCACATCTCTTTTTGCCATGGAAAGTAACATACATCAAAACATGCTCTTGGCAATAAAGAATTCTGATAGCACCTGCGTAAAAAATCTTTTAGAATCAGATGAAGCTATTTCTCTTCCAATGATAAGTAAGTGGGTAACAAAAGCAGAAACGAAAAAAAATAAAGCTGAAGCTCAATTGACAAAAATAATGCGTTCTCAAATTAAGTTATATGGTGTAGTTGTTAGCATAACTTTTATTGGAGATCTTATGGCTTATTTTCAATGCCATGATAATAATAGCGCATGTACTTATTTCAATGGTCTGTCTAATTTCCTAACAGGAATAAGTGTATTTGGGGTTCTTAATGCATTTCAACTTACTTTCTTAAAAGCAACACTTCCAGCAGCTATAGTGCATGACATATTGCAAAAATCGAAAAAAGCTAAAGAATCTGAAGTGCTTATGAGACTTTCAGTAGAAAATCTAGAAGAAGAACCTCTTGTATAAACAGCAAAAATTTTTAGGAAATATTAATGAAATATCAAATTATTTTACTTTCCAGTTTTTTTATCTCATCTCTTTTTGCCATGGAAAAGATGGAAATAGAAAATGATATACATACAGAAATGCTATCAGCCATAAAAGATTCTCAGAGCGAATTTGTTAAAAGTTATATCAAAGAAAAAAAAACACTCATGTCTCTTGGCCAAGTAAATGAATGGCTCACCGTATCTGAAAAAAAGAAAGAGAACATTGAAAAGTTATTTGCACAAAGATATCGCTCGTGGTTTCTTAAAATAGCCTTGCCAAGTGTTGTAATAAGTGCAGGGGCAACGCTTGCATTTCTTGTAGTATGCGCAGCTTCACCAGATAATACTAAAGTATGCAACATGAGTAATGATTTAAGTTTGATTAATTATGGAATAAATGCAGTAACTGTTTTAAGTGTGATACATCATGGAGTATCACAAGCACAACTTCCAGAAGTAAAAATTTATTCTCTTTTACAACAATTAAAAAAAGAAAAAGAATCAGAAGCCCCTCTCATTACTTTGGAAGATACTCCCGAAGATAATTCCATGGCATGAAAATTATTTTTTTTCTTATAACACTTTTATATGCAAGCACTTTGTTGTGCGTGAAGAAGACATTAGAAGATTTTGATGTGCCAATAGCTGAAGCAATTGTAGGCCATAATCACTTTATACTTAAAAAGCTTACAACAACTCTTCTTCATGAATCGCTAGAAATACCAGAAAATAAATTTGAAAAGTGGTTTGATAAAGCATTAAGAATAAAAACAACAACTCATAATATTATGCTTGAAAATTATTGGCATCAGCATAAAAAAGCACTCATTCTTACATTTATCGGCCAAGCTACAGCGGTTCTTACATCGCTCGCCTACTGCGCTGATACTGACGATCATATATGTTATGCCGCATCTCAGCTGGGTAAAATATCATTCGGTGCTTTTTTGTTCGCTATGACGAGCGCGCCAATAAGCTTTTTAAACCCTGCAGATACAACATTAGATATGTTAAGAATCTTCAAAGCAGAATATCATTTAAAACAATCACGCAATGCTGTAATTATTGATATTAATTAATAACTTTCATGTATATATTTTTAAAAAAATAGTATAATGCTGCCGGTTATGTTTTCTTAAGGAAATAGTATGAAAAAATTATTTGTTTTAATTACGTTACTTTCTACTGCAGCTCTCTATTCCATGGAAACTGATTTTTACCAGCTTAAATCACAGGTATCAGATGCTATCTTAAAGTATGATCATACGACTCTAAAAAATAAGTTAGAAAAAATTTCTCGTGCAAACATGATAGTTCCAGAATTTACTTTTACAGCATGGTCGAAACAAGCAGATCAAGCAAAAGAAACATATCGTTATAGACCATACGTGATATGCACAGACATGGCCGCAGCCATTGCTTCGCTTTCACTTGGTTATCTCTGTGCTTATGTATCTGGAAGCCCAATTTCAGGTGTAATAACTTTTTTCGCGGCTGGCGGTGCAATCGGTGTATCAAGAATAGTTGGCGAACATAATGCACATGATACAACAATGGAAATTTTAAGAAAATTTAAATCACAACAAACTCAACGTTAAGAGAATAGTATGAAATATGCGCTTTTAAAATTTTATTTTATAATGTTTTTTGTTATAAGCTCATGTTACAGTATGAATGAAAGTTTAGATGCTTGCATGCGTTCTGCGATAGAAAATGTTGATCTTATAAATGTTTCAAACATATTACAGGAACATTATGATACTATTTCTTATTCCATGGCCAACCAGTGGAAAATAGCGGCGGAAACCAATGTCATTTTTACAGCGGCTTTAATCAACATCCCATCTCTTGGGCGAACTTTAGATGAAACTCACACATTTGAAAACCGACAAGTAATTTATGAAATACTTCGTGAATTTAGAAAAGATAAAAAAGCCAGAACGTTAGATGAAAGTAAAGTAATATGAAATCTCTTTATGCACTAATATGGTTAGTCACTCTGTACAATGTGTGCCTAGGCATGAATGATTTTTCTCTTGGCATCATAATGCCAAAGGCGATTGAAAATGGCTCAACAGAAACCATTATTAATCATATTACAGAAAATGGTTTTGCTATTGTAGCTTCTCAGCTTTATAAAATAGATGTTGAAGGAATTACACAACATCAAGAATATGCTTATTGTGCATCTACACTTTTTCACAAAAAACTTATGATCCCTCTTCTTGTACACAAAAAAAATGCTTTCCAAGAATTCAATAATTTCATCAATAAATCATATCCTTGCCATCCAGTAATTCGTACTTCTTATGGAAAAATCGTATGGGTTCCAGATGTCCTTGCATGTTCTTCTCAGGAAGATCTTAAACAAGAAATAAAAAACTTTTTCCCAGAATATTATTATGGTGCAGTAAATTCACAAGGAAATATATTGGAGAATCATGAAAAAGATGATAATTTTAGCTCTTATATGTAAAACTTCTCTCTCTATGCAACCTGATTTAAATTTTCAGATGTTACATGCAATAAGAACTATTGATCACAAAAAAGTAGAATCACTTGCTAACATAGCTCGGCCATGCAACATTCCTGTTCAAACAATAAATTCTTGGCTGGATACAGCAAAGATAGAAGAAAACAAAATGCAAATACTTTTGTTAAAGAATGTTCTTCAAAAATATATAATAACAAGTGCTGTCGCATCTGGGTTCATATTTGCAGGAGCAATGATGAACGTTCAATGCAATAAAAATGACGATTATACTACATGCCGATGGGCAGAGAGGCTTTTTTTTGCAGGAATTGGTCAAGCCTTTCTTTTTGGCTTTCATAGGCTTCATGATCTTTTTTTTGATACGCGACAACCTGCTTATAAAATACAAAAAATTTTAGAAAAATTAAAAAAAGATAGCACTATTCAGCCACCCACTATTATTATAAATTATGATGTAGCCGGAAATCTCTCTGAAAAAAGCCCACTTTTATATCCCACAAAAATTACGGAAAAGTAGCATTGAAAAAAAATAATAATTGTAGCGCTGATATGCACAAGCACTCTCTATTCTATGCAAACTGATGTAGATTCGCGAATGCTGACTGCAATTAACACCGTGAGCACAGCCGATGTAGAACGGCTTTTACTCCTCTATGGATCTGATTATATTTCTGACAGAAAGCTTAATACATGGTTAACAGTAGCAAAAAATAAAAAATGTACCATGGAAGCATCGTTATCAAAAACTATACCTCTTCATGTAATATGGACATTTGTAGGTACAGCTGCTTGTTTACTTGCAAGTTTAGGTGCAAGCACTGCCTGTACGTATTCTCATAATAGTTGTAATGCAAGTAATGTATGGCTTGAAGCAGAATGCCATGGTAATGGATGTATTGCTGTAGGTAATTTATCTTCTGCAGCATTTGGAATGTTTGCACTCGGGGTTATTCAATTTTGTAGCCATCTGATACTTTTAGAAATCCAACCAGAAGCAAAAATTTATCGGGCACTTAAGAAATTTAAAAAAAACAAAGGGGTCGAATTAAGAGACCTTGAAGTAGAAGATGGGAACTCTCTATGAAAAAAATTATAATATTACTCTTATTCACCAGCACTGCAGCGCTCGTCTCAATGCAACTTGAGCTTAAAAAATTAAACAGCTCTATAAATAAAGCAATTATACAGCATGATCATGCCACATTACAAAAAACACTCGGGGCATGTAACCCTTTAAAACTTTCTGAAAAAATAGTTAATGCATGGATTAATAATGCTCATGTTACTCACAATGCTACAAGAGATATGCTGAGTGCATTTTATTACGAAAAACATAATCGCGTTGCAAAAGCAACAATATTTATGGGAATATGTGCCGTTCTTATAAAATACACATGTGATGACCTATCATGCGTGCCTTATATTACTATTATGGATGGCGTTATGCCCAAGAGCTTAACATCATTTCTGTTGGGCATTACCTGTGGTGGAATAGGTTCATTATGGTTTTTCGATAAAAAGTTTGAGAATCCTGCCAAGAAAACTCTCAAACTTTTACAGAACTTTCAAGAACAAAATAAAAAACTGAGAACTTGGGAAAATCGATTAATTATAAAGAAACAGTAAATTTAATAAATTGGCTTGTTCTATTATTTAAAAGACCAATATCAAATGCTGCGCCTTTTTGCCAACCGTACACAAAAATAACTTTATTTAATCGTTCATAGGGCAAGAGCGTGATGTTTTCATCATTCTTTAAGCCAAATTCATCAACAATTTCATCAACCTCTTTATTAAATTGCACCATAGCAAGTGCAGCAGGTACAATAACAACAGGAATAAGCGGCCAGCAATAAATTGCAGCAAGTAATGAAGCTGTAAATGCGTAGAGTGACGTATTATAATGGGAAACATCTTTAATAACATAATGGGATGTTAATGGAACGGTAACGTATTTCCAGCTTAAAGTGTATGAATCTAAGCTTCCGTTATACAGCTCAACATTGCAAGGCATATAACCTTGGCTTAACAAATTTGCACCGAAAAGAGCTTTTGTTTCCACCGCATTTAGTGGCTGCACGCGGCATTCAATTCCTGATTTATGTTCACTATATCCATGAATTACACGGGGTATGTGTACCGGTTTGCGAGAATAAAAACAGCCTGGTACAGTAAGTAACAGCATGCACACAAGTGCATAACGCACAGAAGCAAACATCATAAATAACCCAAAAAAGTAATTTTTAAAAATTAAAAAATTGATTTATACTACATAAAGATACCAAAAATATAGCATAGTGTGAATTTTATGAAAAAATTTCTTATTTATATATTCGTAAGTTTGACGTGTATACAGCAAACGTATCCCATTGTTGGCTTACTCAAAGAATGGTGGGCTATTAATCGGCGCAATCAACAAGAAGTGTATCAAGTATTTTTTGAGCCTTCAGAGCCGGCTCAGGAACAACAAGAAGAAGCGCCCTATACTTTCGCCAACATTGCCGGTGAAATTCCTCAAGACGTGCGGGAAATTACAGAGTTTATTAAAAATCCTGAACGGCTGACCAGTACTGGTGCAAAATTGCCCAAAGGGATTTTGATGTATGGCCCGGGTGGCACGGGAAAGACGTCTATCGCTCGCGCAATTGCAGGTGAGGCGCATGCCGCATTTTTTGATGCTTCAGGATCAGATTTTGTTGAGCTGTATGTTGGCGTAGGCCCCAGCCGCGTGCGAGAACTTTTTAATAAAGCACGTACTGCAGTAAAATCAGGTACCCATTCAAAGGCCATTATTTTTATTGATGAAATTGATGCTATTGGCGGTGCACGAACAGTTGAAAATAATTCTGAATATCGTAACACATTAAACGAATTATTAAAGCAGCTTGATGGGTTTACTCAAGACCCTTCTATTTTTGTTATTGGTGCTACCAATAATCCACATATTCTCGATAAAGCTCTATTGCGCCCTGGCAGATTTGATAGATTAGTAGAAATCCCATTGCCTTCAGAAAAAAGCCGTGAAGACATTATCAGATATTATCTTTCTAAAATTAATTACACTGGTGCTGATTGTTGTGCAGACCTTGCACGTTTAACACCACACTGCAATGGTGCGGAGCTTGAAAATCTTGTTAATGAAGCTGCACTCTTAGCTGCACGTGAAGGAAGTCCCAGCGTTACCGAACAACACCTGCGCACTGCATTACAAAAAATTATTCACCAAAAACGGCTTCGTTAACGTATGAAAAAATTTTTATTATGTTATGCATTACTGCATAGTACAGTATCACATGCAATGCTCAGCGATATTCATGATGAGTTATATCACACATTTATTAATGATAAAATTATTGAACATATTAGTTATAAAGAAACTACTCAGTTAAAAAATATATTATTACATTTAGATCATGACGAAAGAACTCTTTCTCTGGCACATGGCTGGAAAATTCATGCAGAAAATGCGAGAAAAATGCATGCAGATCGTATAAGAGAAGATTATTCATTCCAGTCAAAAGCTTTTATCAGATTATTAGTTAGTCGGAATATACTGCAATTTTTTTCATGGTATGAGTTATTTGGCCCTGAAAATACATGTCCTGTTTCACAAGAAGTAGATGATTGGGCACCGGCTTACTATTTTTTCGCAGGTTGTTTATTATATATGGCTGCTGAAACTACCTACTATGATATTTCTTATCCCAATTTTGAAAAAATAATTTCCCAATGGGAACAGAAGAAATTAAAAAAGAGTACGAACTGTACTATCATCTAAATCCTGTTTCAACTTGACATTCTCTTCACAATCCCAGTACAATCATGCCAATTCTTGTGATTTGAAACTTTGGGAAATCCTGTGAAAAAAATTATTTTGTTATACGTACTTGGTCATGTAACTTTTTCTTGCGCAATGTTACAACGCTCAAAAGCACCCGCACAAGATTATGATTCTATTAATCATGATATTATTCAATGCATGAATAATAAAAAAGTTCATGAGCTCAAAGAAAAACTATCAAACATAAGCTGCGATGATCATACAATTCAGAATATGGTATATGAATGGAAGTGGCATGCCCAATCGTTAGCAAAAATTCATAATAAGAATATGATCAAAAAAAATTTTTTTGATGCGGCAGCATCTCTAGGACTTTGGCTTATAACTACCGGAACCGATTATTATTTTTGCCATAGCTCTGTACCCCAAAATAATCTTTGTAAAACAATAGATGAACAATGGTTCATATTTAATACCATTCTTGCCATACCCTTGGTATGTAAAATAGCTAAAACATATTATGATGGTTCTTCATATCCCGATTTTAAAAAAATAATTTCGCAATGGGAAAAAGATAAGGGGTTACCATGAAAAAAATTATTTTATTATATGTACTTGGTCATGTAATTTTTTCTTGCGCAATGGAATCAAAATCCTCTTTATTTTCGAATGATCGAACAGAAAAAGATCGATTAGAATGGCGCCAATCTTATATAGAACAAAAAATATATAATGGCGATGTAAGTGCATTAAAGAATTATTTTAATATGCTTAAAAAAAATGTACCCACTCCCAAAAGAAAAGAGATAATAAACAATTTTGATGTTACAGCTTTTGATGTTGCTCTTGAAAATCGAAAAAAAAATGTAGAATATCTGCAATGCATACAATGTCTTTCATGCATTACGGGGCTTTTAGGAACATGTTGGTTTTTTTCCACAGATATAGATATACCAGATATCGCCCGCTTCTATGGCATGTTAACTTCATACGGCACAGGATGTTATTGTGCCTTACGAATACAAAATACTATTCGAGCAACAGAAAATGTAACATCTGATCTCAAACGTATAATACGAAAGCTGAAAAACTCACAAAGTGAAAATTTCTCAACCAACACTGAAAGTTAAAAATAGTATGAAAAAAATTGCATTAATAATTGCTGTATGTTCTCTCGCAACCGTACGTGGCATGGATAGTGCCCCAGTAATAAGAACTCGCCAATCCCACATAGAAGATTGTATCAAAAATGGAAATATTAAAGATTTGCAGGACAATTTTGACCAACTTGAATTTGGTATTAAAGATGAAGATTATGGCGATATAAAAAAAGAACATTTACTCAACTTAGATTTCTCTAAATTTAATGATGCTCTTAAAGAACGTGAGAAAAGTATTACATTTCTGCGAAGCATGCAATGTTGTTCATACACTGCGGGAACGTTAGGTACAATTTGGTTTTTTTCTACCAACGCACTGCCTGATATTGTTAAAGGATGTGGTGGAATAGCTACATTTGCAATAGGATGGTTTTGTGCTTTAAAACTTCAAGATAAGGTTACCGCAGATAAGAAAAAAACACATGAACTTAACACTATTATATACAATCTGAGAATTTTAAAAAACACCGTATGCCCCACACCAGTTGAAAGTCAAACGTATGAGCTTGATGATAGGGGTAACAAAATTGCTTTTTTAAACCCCGCAAACACCACCTCACATAAGAAAAAATCATGAATAATATAAAAAAAATCTTATTATATTTAGTATGTTCTTTCTCAACAGTATATGGGATGAAATATGCCTCACCAACGCCACTCATAAAGTTTTCACGCCAATCTGATATAGAACAGTGTATCAAAAATGGGGATATTAATAGTTTTCAGGGACATTTTGATGAATTATGTATCGCTGATGATGACAAGAAAATAAATGCTCTCACTCAACTTAATTTTAATGCTCTCAAATCAACAATTGAAGCTATTTGTGAGAAACACAAAAAAATAAAAGCATCGCTGCGGCGCACACAATTATATTCAAGTATCATTGGATGTTTTGGAATGGGCTACTTTATAGGTGCAGTAATAATACAAAAGCCAACTAATTTAATGAGTATTGCAGATTCATGTATGGCAGGCATAGGAGGATTAGGAGGATGTAGTTATGCACTGTATGTACAGAAAAAAATTGATCATATGGAATATACAGAACATGAGATTAAGAGAATAATGAGAAGTTTTGAATTTTTAAGAGAATCAAAGCTACATGCCTATGATTTTAGCCATGATAAAAGTCCCGTCATAGACCATGCTTAAAACAAGAAGAAGTCATGAAAAATATATTATATGTAGTATTACTTGTACAAACAAGCTGTTTGTATTCGATGTTGAACACAAAGTTTAAAAAACTTGATCAAGATGTTATGCACTCTCTTAACAAGTATGATAACGCATCTCTTGAGAAAACATTAAGCACTATAAAATATAAAAAAATACCGGAGTTTATAAAAGAAAAATGGATATTAGCTGCTGACCAAGCTGACAAAAAACATGCCGCAAATTTCGAATATTATATGGATATAGCACGTAACATAGGTATTGGTACATGTATTATATCGGGAATAGCAATACAATACATGTGTTATGACACGTCTTATTGTTATACAGGTTTCTTATGTGAATTTCCAAGTGCATGTGTGCCATTTATTGGCCTTATTTTTGCAGCATATGCCAATTATGCAAGTCAGCATCCTTTAGATTTTAAACAGATTCATCTAAAAAATACTTTAGCTTCATGGGAAAATGGGACATTAACATAAATATGAATATTTTTTTTGTGATAATTATTCTTATATGTATGCCACTTACTGGGATGGAACTTACAATACAGACAGGCCAAGAGATTAATAGAAATAATGTAATGGCCAATGCGATACGTTCTTGTGATTATGAAACAGTGATAACTATTATTTCAAATTCAGCGGCAGATGTATCAAGCGCTTCTATTTCAAAAATTAATTCCCCATTGGTAGAAACATGGCTTACACAAGCAAAAACTATTGAACACCATGTCATGAGTGGTAAAAAGCATGAAAAACGTAAAACAGCGCGCTATTTAGCGATTATTACTGGAATTATGATAGTACCTCTTGTAAGTGCTATTGTCTTAAAAGAAGAATTACCACGCTATGAAGTAATCGAAACTCCTGTTGAATATGCACTCTGCAGTGCATGGACAGCATTCGCATTGGCAACTGGTATCAGTTATTGTACTCATGGATCACCCCATGCGATAACAAAAATTGTACATGAACTTAATAAACTTAAAGATACAGTATCTCAAACGCAGGTATAACTCTTTAAGAAATTCTACAGATTTTAGAAAAAAATATATACTTAATGCTATTAATAATTTTTTATTATGAGATATCTATGAAACAGTATATTTTTTTTCTAATACTTTTGACATCAAATATCACAGCAATGGAACTTGATACAATAAGTTTAGCCAGTAGTTCAGCCAGAAATTCACAATTACTCAACCAAGCAGATCTCGATAAGCTTGATATAGTAACGTATATAAAAACGGGTAAAGATGATTTACTTTCTCAAAAATTAAAAAATCTCAAAGACAATGCTATAATTTTTCAAGAACAAGAAGTTGATACATGGCTCAGTCTTGCTCACTATAAAGATGACCTTGAGATGCCTCTACGCTTCCGAGCATTATTGAGAAGAAATTGTACTGTAGTCCCCGTAATGTGCATCACATCATTATTAACATCAGCACTTAATGGAACATGCGTTTTAAGTAATGATTCATGTTATCAGGTTTCATTAGCAAGCACGGGCATGTTTATCGGCGCTTCATTAGCATATTTGTTAATTAATGGACATGCGTATCTGAAAAAAAGCTCTACGCAAAAAATGATATGTGATCTTGAAAAATTTAAGAAAACATCTATGCGCTCGCGAGCGTCTGCTGTTTAGCTTATCATTCGTAAAACTGTTTTTATGATCGCAGCGGCGTCAATTTCTTCAAATGCGCGTAACTGTTCTGGAGTTCCAGAACCGGGTAATTTTGTAACAGCCAAACATTCACAATGCGCTTGAGCATTACGCAACTCATATGCAACCGCCTCACCAAAACCGCCTTTAATATAATGATCTTCAACGGTGAGTGCACGATTATGACATTCACGCACATGGTGGCGCAGTTCATCACTTGGTAATGGCTTGATAGAATAACAATCTACAACTCGTACGTTAATATTTTTTTTGCGAAGTTCTTCATAAGCAGAAAGTGCTTCAAATACTGTTACACCAGTAGCGAGAATACACATAACATCATGCGCACTTGAATGGAGCACTATGCATCCACCAATCTCAAATTTTTCATGATTATTATAAATAACGGGCGTTGCACCACGAAGTGTACGCAAATAACTGATGCTCGTATGATGATTGATCATCATCTCTACACATTTGTACGTACTCACCGCATCACATGGATGTAAAATAACAGAACCTGGAAGCGTGCGCATGAGTGCAATATCTTCAAGACCCATTTGAGATGGACCATCTTCGCCAATAGAAACTCCCGCATGTGAACCAGCAATGCGCAGTGGTATTTCACCAATTGCGGCCATGCGCAGCTGATCATGTGCGCGCGTCAAAAAGGCTGCAAATGTTGAAGCAAAGGGAATGGTATCAGAAACAGCTGCACCGGTTGCCATACCAATCATATTTTGTTCTGCAACAAATGCTTGAAAAAAACGTTCTGGATAAGCTTTTTCAAAAATTTCTGCGCCGGTTGAATTTTTTACATCGCCATCAAAGGCGATAAGAGTTTGCACAACAGCTCCGGCAGCTGCAAGAGATTGGCCGTATGCTTTACGTGTCGCGATACTTTTTCCCAGTTCAAAAGTAGGTGCAGCACAAGTATAACGTTTATGTTCTTCGTGATATATATGATCGTGAAGAGCACGTTTTTCGTTTAAGCAATCTATGTCGTGTGGTGAGGGTTTATAAGCAGCGGCGCTGGGAAACCGTGCGCGTAAACGTTGTAATAATTCTGGTAATTCTTGCTGTGAAAATGCTTTTCCATGATAGCCGTTATGATCTTCGATATTCGCATCAAGGCCGTAGCCTTTGCGCGTATTTGCTATAATTACGGTTGGCTTATCAGAAATTGGTAGAGTATCAAATGTGTTGCACAGATCTTTGATTGAATGGCCATCAACAGCGAGTGCATTCCAACCGAATGCGTTCCATTCATGAAGGTACTGATCGATATTATGACCTTCAAGTGATTGGGTCGATTGCCCCCACCGGTTGGCATCAACAAGACCAATAAGATTATTAGTTTTATAATGGGCTGCAATGCGCACAGCTTCCCATATTGAACCTTCAGAAAGTTCTGCATCTCCCATCATAACGAATATTTTATGATTTTTATGTGTTACATGGCTTGCAAGAACCATACCAAGTCCTGCAGAAAGCCCTTGCCCTAATGAACCGGTTGCAACAGAAACGTATTTAAAATGTGGCGTTGGATGGCCTTCCAAAGGTGAACCAAATTTTCTTAAACTCAAAAGTTCTGTATCAGAAATAAGACCTAATTGTTTATACATGGCATATAAAAGAGGTGCCGCATGGCCTTTGGAAAGAATAAATCTATCACCCGCTTGCATCGCATATAAAAAAATAACTGCTATACAATCTGCGGCTGAAAGACATGATGTTGGATGGCCAGAACCTGCCTGCGTTGTTGCACGCAATGAATCGATTCGTAACTGATAGGCATAATATTCGAGAAACTGTGATGTTGGTATCATACGGATCCCTAGTTTTTTTATAATATTCTTGTGTACACTAGCACACAATGTGCATAAAAATCTACAGGCAGGGGTAGTATGTATATATTACGATTTACGCGAACCGATGACCATTATATGATTACAGATCATAATGATGAAAAATTATGGGTGTTAGGAGAATTATTGCTTGATAAAGAAGCATTACATCAAGTTGCACAACTTGTCGCTTCAGAGCAAGAACATAATTTTGGGCCAAAGTTTCATATTTTTAAACAGAATCCTATTATTCTTATAGATTATTTAAAAGATAAGCATGCAGAAAAGCCACTGACCATAGAAATAGAACAGGGATTACTGCTTGATATTATCGATTATTGGAAAACACTTATGGAGCAAAAGCCTCTGCGCATAATTCTTCAACGCAGCCAGGATACATATACGATTGCAGAAGAATCAATTTAACCCTTCTGCATTAAGAAATGGCTCACAGCAAATGTTGCGCGGGTTCCAAGAATTTTTTGAGCCATTCCAGATATCATGAATGAACGCGTGAGAGAAAAATATTCATCAAAGTCACTTCGACCATGATAAATTTTTTCCGCAGCATATAACCCTAATGTCGCTGCCCATGGCAACCCGGCACATGCAGTAACGTAATAGAGTGATGCATCATGAGGATCAAAACCGATAAGAGGGCGTATATCTTTACTCACCCCAATAAGCCCCGACCATATATAATCAAATTTCAGAGGTACATGAGGAAAATGATTTTTCCAATTGGTTGTAAATTTTTTTATAATATGAGAAAAATTATGGGCAGCATGTTTATCATAACTAGAAAAAATGCTTCCGCCACCCAATAATAAGCGATAATCGCCTGTTAACCTAAAATAATTATATATAAGCTCAGTATCCCACACCATATACAGTTTTTCAGGAAATAGATAACATATCATGTCTGGCACAAGAGGTTGGGATATCATTAAAAAAGTTTGGGCATGATACACTTTATCAATAAGTTTTTTAAGATCTACAACTTCCCAATCGGCGCATATAATAATACGATCAGCTTTTATGATACCATGTTCGGTAGTAACAATTCCCTGTTTACATGTTAATGCTGGACTCGTTTCATAGATATCAACACCCATCTCAAGCAATACTTTTTTCATGCCTTGGCAATAATGAAATGATCTAATTGCAAACGTATCTCCATAAGAAAGTGCCCCATAATATCCTTGAGCACCACAATATTCACCAAGATCTTCTTTTGAAATTAATGTGCTCGGGAAATCAAGTTGCAACCGTGCATGATGTAACGTATGTAATTTTTCAAAATTCTTTGGAGTACTGGCAACCGCAAGACAATCCTGTCTGGTATAATCACATTCGATATCATACTGTTTGATAGTGTTTCGAATGTGATCAACTCCTCTGATACCTAATTCCCATATTCTGCGTGCTGCTGATGCACCAAATGTATCGATAAAATAGTTCACATCTAATTCGGAATCCGGCGTTATAAACCCGGAACTTTTACCGCTTGCACCGGCACCGCAAAATCTTTTTTCAAGAAGAATAACGGATAAACCATTTTTTCTACATTCATAGGCAGCAGACAAACCCGCCATTCCGCCGCCGATGACAACAACATCAGAATATTTTTTGCCACGCAACGGCTGCGTCATGGATGGTGTATACCAATAAACAGTATCGATCATTGCAATTCCCTTTGTGTTGTTTTTTATAGAATATTGTGTTGATAACATCAAGATTATTGATTTAAAAGCTCTTAATTTGACATACTATCAATCAAACTTGGGGGGATACCAATGAAAAGAGAATTTTCTGGCCGCGTATTAATTTTGGGATGCGGGGCAGTTTCACAATGTTTCCAACATTTATTTGCACGACATATCGGCATTTCTTATGATCGTGTCACGTTAATTGATCCGCAACCACCGCATGAATTATTAGAATTATTAAAGCGTGGTGCGCATTATCTTCAAGAGCGTATTACCAGCGCAAATTTTAAACAGATATTTTCTCAATATGTTTCACAGGGTGATATTATTATCGATTTGGCTGTTGATATTAGTACTATCGACACTATCGATTGGTGCCAAAAAAATGATGTGATGTATATTAATACTGCTGTAGAATTATGGCCAGAAGAATTAGAACAGGCGCTTAAATCACTTCAAAAAACATTATACGAACGGCACTCTACCATTTCAAAAAAGAGAAAAGAATGGCATGGCTCAACTGCTGTTGTGGAACATGGGGCAAATCCTGGATTAGTCAGCCATTGGACAAAACAAGCATTACGTGAAATAGCACATGAACTGTTATCAACGCATACAAGTTCCCATACAAAAAAAATAGAACAAGCACTCGTTAATAATAATTTCCCAGAGCTTGCGCAGATGTTGGGTGTTCGCATTATTCATATTTCAGAACGGGATACACAACTTACCAATAAACCAAAAAAAGTGAACGAATTTGTTAACACCTGGTCAGTTATAGGGCTCCATGAAGAAGCAATCGCCCCTGCTGAAATTGGATGGGGTACTCATGAAGTTGCCAAAGCAGGCCATCATACTCTCTATTTTAATGAACACAAAACCTATGTTCATTTAGATTCTATGGGTATGCATACATGGGCACATTCATGGATACCAGCAGGACATATTATTGGTATGATTGTTCGACATGGTGAAGTTTTGAGTATCAGCAATTATTTGAGTGTATGGAATAATAATCATACACTTGCTTACCGACCAACGGTGCATTACGTTTATTTACCAAGTGATAGTACCTGTGCATCACTCCATGAACTTTCTATGAATGATTATATTTTACAACATAATAAAAGAATATTGACCGATGAAATTATCGGCGGTTCTGATGAATTGGGTGTTTTATTATTAGGACATGAGTTGAATGGTTGGTGGACAGGATCATCATTATCGATTGAGCAAACGCGGGAAATTGCTCCGCACCAAAATGCAACAACAATGCAAGTTGCTGCGAGTGTTTTGGGAGCATTGTTTTGGATGATTAAAAACCCACGCAAAGGGTTCTGTTTTCCTGATGATTTACCCTATGATGAAATTTTAACAGTAGCCGAACCCTATTTAGGTACATTAATTTCTCAGCGTACTGATTGGGCACCGTATGATAAAAAACACACGAAAGAACTTAATTTTAACGATTTTCTTGTTCGATACTCGGTATTTTAAATTTGTTAGAACCCGCTATGGTTCGATACATTCGTCTTTGCCTACTGCATGTTTCGACAAGCTCAACATGAGTGGCTACGCCGAACACTCACCACGAGCGGAAATAAAGCCGCTCATCCCGAGTGAATTTCGAAGAAATTAGTATCGAGGGATCAAGAGTCAAAATAATTTACGTTTCTTCAATACCAGCATGTCGAGCGCATGTTTCGATACATTCATCACATGCTTGTATACATTGAGTTGTTACTTCAAGACATTCTTGAGAATCTTCACCGGCATATCGAACACATTCACCACATGCTTTGATACAGGTGTTACATTTTTCGATAACATCTCTGCATTCATCACGACATTGTTCATCTTTACATGTTTCTAAGTGTTGTGAACATTCATTGATACAATCTTGGCATGCTTTTATAGTAGCTTGGCATGCAGTAACAAGTGTACGAAATGCTTGTGCATTTTCAACAGATTTTGGATCAACGCATAAGCCATTATAAACTTCACACAGTGTGATACACTGATCACACTGTGCTATACATTTTTCTGCAACAACTTTAAATGCGCGATGTTCATGTTTCATGATAACCTTTTATGCATTAGGATAATCGCCACCATAATTGTCGTCATTAGCGCTTTCTGCAAATTGTCTATTTTCAAGATGATTATCTTCGTCTGCAAATTCTACTGATTCAACTGGCCTTCTTGAATGGTAGGTAAGAGGTGAAGTTGCAACATCAACCGCACCAGTAGCAATATCAGCAGCATCTTCAGTTGCGCCAACAGCTACATCAGTAGCACCTTCAGCCGCACCAACAGCCACATCAGCAGTGCCATGAGCTATATCACTAATACCTTCACCAATTGATGCCAAACCAGCATTAAGTGAAGATAGTGAAAGAATACACCCTATAATTATATATAATTTTTTCATATTATTACCCTTTTTATTTTTTTGAATATACTACTAAATACTACTTATAATTTAAGTATATTACAAATAGTATTGAAAAATCAATAGTTTTTACCCCTTTTTTTACCTATGAATCACTCTATAAAAAGCTGGTATAGATGGGCACTTGTATATCTACATCTTAACTTTTTTATCACACTCATTACCCTTCCAGTATTAATCTGCTGGGGTATGCCCTTTTCACTGCTCACTATTGTGGGAAATACCCTCTTTAATCCTGTTCTTATTCTTTTTTTAATAGTATCACTTATTGTATTTATTTTGGAAATAATTGGTATACCTAACAGCTGGTGTATCTATCTTCTTGAATGGTATGTATATTTTTGGAACTATGCAACACAATTGTGTGAATCAAATACTGTTTTATGTGCACTTCATTATCATTCATGGTGGTGGCTTCTTATTTTTGTACCACTGGTTATTCTTCATCGTAGAGCATGGCGGCATGAGATGCAAATTATAGTTATGATACTATTTTTTATCACGCTGCTTGTAAGCAATTATTTCTATCGCCCTGATACTATAACTTTTGTGCCATTAAAAAAAGCGCATATACCATGCATCGTTAAAAAAAGAAAAAGTTTTTTAGTTCTCAACCATCAAGCATTACACCGTATGCATGTAACTGAAGATTCGATACGTTCATGGATATCTTACACGTTACGACCTCACATTATCAAACACACAGGGTCTTCTCGCATTGATGCGGTGTACATTATCAAACCCTGCCGTGTAAGTATGATGATTGCACGCATGCTGTGCAAAAAAAAGATGGTATGTGCAATAATCCCAATTGGCTCTACCCTTCCGTCTACGCCAAGGCTACGACGGACAGGTCGACTTGACGTAGTTTATCCTGAGTTTATCGAAGGGCCAGGATGAGCGGTGAAAGTCACATTCGCTCATACTGCCGTGCCCGGCGAAACTCCTGGGCACCATAGTTTTATGCGATGGCGGCTTGTGAAGTCGGGAGCTTGTCGAAGTATGCAGCGAATACTAAGCCAAGTGTGCACGCATCCGACTTCGCCAGACCTGTTCTTCGAAGCTCAAAGAGCGTAGTAGAAGGCTTCGCCGGACAGGTCAATTCCCGCTCATATCCTGTGGTAAGCTAAGCCAAGTGAGCGCGCAACATCCATGTAGTTTTTTCATGCTTTACAATAAGTTCCTGTAAAAAATTACTCGTACCAACATCACCCAACTCATCAAATTCTTTAATTTTATTGCGAATTAAACGAATAACTGTTTCATGATCTGCAACAAGATCTGCAATCATAACCTGATAATCAGGAATAAATCCTGGCTTTTCTTCCAGTGAACTTTTTGAAGAAAATTCATTCAGCGTGCCATATGAATAATGGCCTAATGCACGCACTCGTTCTGCAATATCATCAATAACCAAAAAGAGTTGTTCATATACTTGGCGAAATAAAAGATGCAGCGGGCCAAACCATTTTCCTTCAACATTCCAATGGTATTTTAATGTTTTTGTGTACAGCATATATTCATCTGCAAGAAGAATATTAAGATCTTTTGAAACCTGTTCACGAACAGCATCAGAAAGACCAAGATTAATTTTTTGCATAAATTCTCCCTAGGTTATTACAATATAGTCCCTTCTTGTTATATCACACTTTGTGTTAAAAAAAACTAATTTTTGTTGCTTTAAAACATGCTTGTTTTTTATTCTTTGTTCAAATACAATTTTTAAGGAGTAGTATGAAAATAATGCAAACACTTCTCTACATAAGTACTTTTGTATACTGCACATCCTGGTGCGCAGATCAATCGCAGAAAACAGTTTCATTAGTAGATCTTATTCCAGTCGCAGCTCAAACACCTTTCAAAAATATTATGTTATCTGATCTATATCTTAAAGCTGTGCCAAGTAGCACAATGCTGCCAGCCCATATAGAGCTTGCAGGAACTATTGATGTATCTCCGCTCAATTTACCAGGCATGAATAAACAAGTTGCAAAAAAACTGGTATGTGCTGCAGCAATTTTTACCAAAGTACAATCCCGTTCACTTGCAAGCTTGCAATCTCAACCATCTACAGTATCTCCAGCTCCTACACCTTCACCACGCCCACAACAACAACAAAAACAACCAGCAGCCCCAGAACGCCGTAGCGCTGACGGCTATTTACGCAACTCACAAGGCCAAATTTATGTAAAATCGGGCGGAAAAGTATTTACCTTTAATGAAAAAATAACAAACACCTTCACGCCAGAAGGGCTTGAAAAAGTTGTTAATATTCCTGAAGTTCAACAAGCACTTATTAATAAAAAACCATTATCATCAGTCACGCCGCAGCTTATTAAAGAAGGAAAAATAACAACAGCAGATTTTAAAAATATTAATAAACTTCCCGAAAGTTCACAACAAGCTGCAAAAATTATCGATCCTGAAGTTGGTTCCTATTTCTTACGTGAACTTGACCCTCGTTTTGCACCACCCTCATTAGATAAAGAGCTGCAAGGTGGACATAAAGTTACTACTATTAAAGGCAATATTTATGTAGAAACACAAAATGGTAGAAAATTTATTTTTTCTAGTGAAGCCGGCACAATGACGCCCGAACAACTTCAACAATTTGCTGAAAAACTTGCCTCTAAAACTTCTGAACCAGTATCCACTCAAACACCACGCTCAACACAACCATTAACGCCAGAAGATACTCAAGCAGCAGAAGAAGCTCGGATGAAAGAATTTGAAGAAACATTCCAAAAGTTACAACTTCCTGATGTATCAGAAAATCCACCAGTAACACCAAAAAGCCAACAGATTGAACCTGAACCTGAAAAAGCACCGGTAACTGGTAAAACGCTTTCAGAAGAAGTTGAACCACATCCGCTTGCATCAAAATCTGACCTCTTGCCACAAGAAGAAGCACAAGCATTACAATCGGTGCAAAAAAAATTAACACAACCTTCATCTAACAAATTAGGTTTTGGAACAGGTTCACCCATTGGTGGTGCATTATTTACTATTCAACTCAATATTGATGATTATAAGCCATTCGCATCACAAAATATTATAAGTCTTGATGCTATAGACGCGCAAACAATAAAAAAAATATCACTGAAAAATGCAGAACTCGGTTTATATCTTGCCCCTTCGATGGGTTCCATGTTTGCAGATGCACAAGCGAATGTTATTAATCTCCCTTTATTAGTACGCGTTCTCTTTAATCTAGAACCGGATAATACGGGTGTTATACTTCAAGCAGGATTGCCTGAAACATGGAAACCTTCTGATAGTTTTGCTCAACTAAAAGTACTCGATTTCTTAGAAATAAAAAAAGCATATGTATATCTTTCTACTATCAGATATATCGATTACAGCATTGCAACAAACATTATTCCTGGTGCAGGTGCAAGTGCAAGCGTTTCGGGTAGGCCAAGCATTGGCATTGTTCCTGGTATTGAAATTAGACCAGGAATTTCATTATATGGGGAACTTAATCTCAAAAAACTTCTACCATTCTTAAAAAAATTTGAAGGACTTAACACCATTTCACTCTACGGAACAATTAGCTACAATCCTCAAAATATATTATTAGGAGCCGGATTACCTGACTTTATTAAATTATCAGGCAATGGGCCCTTCAAATCTGCAGGCACGTGGCTTGAAGTACGCGGTACATCACCAGGCGGAAGTAGTGGTGGAATTCCTGATGTTGCACTTGTCATTGCAATGACATTTAAACCCTCATCACAAGATGATCCGTTAGTATTCACCATGCGCGGTAGTGTTAATGAACAAGAAGCAAAATTTGCTCTCACGTTACGCGGGTTCTGGGAAAATGCATTAGGAATCAAAGGGCTTGCAATCGGTGATGTTGCAATTCAAGTAAATGCAAATTATGAACAACTTGCAGAATCTGGCTTACCATCGGCACTCGGTTTAACAGGAAGTATTGAACTTGGCAAACAGGGAACACCGCAAGCAAAAAAAATGACCGTTGCCGCTTTTGTCGATTCACAAAATTCTAAGGATGATGTACTGCAAGGAAAATTTGATGGAACATTATCTCTTGTGGAAATTATAAATACTGCAGAATCGATGGCGATACGTGCTTTAAAAACTACAAAAACACGTGGTGCACAGAAATCTGCAGTAGAAATTCACCGCCTCTTTGAAACAATTATGAATAATCCTATCTCAAAAAAAATATTAGATCTCTCCCTTGAAAATGTTGAAGTTACGATTGCACCACAAACTGTTCGGATTGGGGAAATTACCATCATGCAGGGATTTGTGATGAAAGGGGAAACTACAGTTCTTGGCGTAAAAGCAGGTCTTAACATGGGTATCAGCCAAATAGGATTTATTTCAGAAGGATATCTCTCACCTATTAAGCTAGGTAACTTTTTCAAGCTCGCCGCTTCGCCAAATGATAAAACAGGCAATGAAGGAGCAAAAATTAGTTGTGCACTTAATTTTAATGCTCAACATTTTATTATTTCTGGGCTCATAGAATTTCTTGGAATCAGACAAGACACTTTAATATCACTCGATAAAGATGGTTTTAAAACTGATATTGAAGGTAAACTTGCAAATCTCTTTGATGCGCGCATAACTATCTTTACGCGTGGTGGTATCAAAAAACCTGATATCGGATATAAAGGGTTCTTAAAAAATGATTTTTACAATGTGATTAATGCACAAGTACAACAAGAACTTTCTTCCCGTGTTAAAGAAACGACAGGTAAGATTGATCAAAGTACATCTAATCTTGATTCTTTGAGAGCACAAATAAAAGATTTTGATCGCCAAATTGCTGATAAACAAAAGCAACTTGATAAGCTTAAAGGTGATTTTGCTTCAGAAATTAAAAATTCACCAGAAATTATTAAGCTCGGCACTGAAATTGGCGGATTAGAAATTGCAAAAGGTACTGTTGTTGCAACATTGAAAACTGCAGAAGGATCAATAACTGCAGGAAGAGCAGTTGTCCAAGGAACTTCAGCTGCTGCAGAAGAAATTTTAGCACTTCCAAAACAATTATTTAATATTACGTCTGTTATGATCCAAGGTGATTTCCAAGATATTATTCAGGGCAAGCTTCCCCTCTTGAAAGTAACATTCACACTCTTTGGAAAAGAACATACGCTCGATGTTGGATTTGATTTTTCTAGCAAAGAAAGTGCCCAACGCAGCGCACAAACTCTTGCTCAGGAAATTATAAAAGTTTTTGGAAGATAAACGAATAGCCCCGCTCGAGCGGGGCTTAAACGTTCATACATCCCGCTCATCCCGAGTGTCCGGCGTAGCTCTGAAAGAGCGTAGACGGATGTATCGAGGGATCTTTGATTTTTGTCACTTGTGAGATACAATTAGTTGTATGAATAAAAATATAAGATATAGAGATTTTCAAGAAATTTTAATAGAAAAATTGCAAGAACCCAAATTAGCACTTGCTTATCTCAATGAAGCACTTATGGATGAAGATCAAAGAGTATTTTTACTTGCATTAAAAGATGTTCTCCTAGCACAAGAAACCCGCTGCCTCCCTCGATACTAATTTCCTACGGAAATTCACTCGGGACGAGCGGTTTATTGCAGGATGAGCGTAAGAAAGTCTCTCTAAAACAAATAGCCCCGCTCAGGCGGGGCTATAAATTGAGGCTTATTTATTTTGCAAAATATACTTTTAGAAATTCAAGCCACAGTGGATGATGCAACGTCCAATCAAGAAAATAATATGAAGCGTGAATTTTTTTCGAACGTGGGAAATATATCGAAATTCCAGCAGAGCCTGCATCATCACGCCCTGCAACATTTGCTATCACAGATTTTTTAATAAGAGCTCGTCCTTGCGCAAGTGCTGTACTCAATGATGCCACCGCTCCCTGTGCTTCAAAAGCATTAGAAACAGTTATATTCGATAATAAAGGTATAAGATTTGCATAAAAATTATCAAGATCGATATACGTTCCATCATCATAGCTGACACAATTCGTTGATTTAACAGATTGTGCAATTGCAAGAGAAACCGAACGATTAGTTTGATACTGTAAAAGTTTAATTAAATGAGCTGCAATAATATCAATCGAATTGGCAAACTCATTAAATCCACTCAGTTGAACAGCAGAAAGAGTATAATCTGCCGTGACCAAACTATAATTTTGTTTATATGCTGCAACCCATGCACGTGCAAGATAATTAGGTGATGTAATTTTATACAAAAATGGGGCAAATGCGCGCGTATAATTCCACCCTGGCCCAGGAATAGTTTGTTGAGAAGCAACAACATAATCCGCATATGGTTCAAGTGTCGCATCCAATTCTGCAGCAGCCATTAAACATGCATCCCAACCGATGATATCGATTTTCCTATTTCCAAGAAATTGTTGTGTAACTGTTTGAAACGCATCTTTAAGATCGATATCAGTTAAATAATGGCCCGTTGTAAAATCATAACATACGCCACGAGGCAATCTGTTTAATGGACCACTGCCATGATCCCATCCTATAAATGCTACATGATCAGAAGGAAATTCCGTGTATGCCCATTTGCACGCATTAATTACCGTTTGCGCAACACCACTATCAACATTATAATCTTGGCCTACTATGGTGATATTATTTTTATTAACAACAATTTTTTGTGCAACTTTCTGTTCCTGAGGCGCATGTTTACACAGATATACTAAGATATTAACGGTCTCATTCGTTCCCACTTTCATCATCTGTTGAAGATTAACATCCACAAATTGGAAAAGATCATTATCTCCAGCAATATATATTAATACTGTCCATGGTTTTTTTGGGGCAATACTTTCTATAAAGTTACACGTGAGTGCGACGGTAAAAACAGTTACGAAAAACCGTAGGTTTTTCATTATCCTCTTCATACATACTCCTTTTTTAGTAGAGGTGTGATAAAAATTTTCGCGTCTCTTCTTTATATAATTCCACATGGGGTTGATTAAACGGATTTACTTTCATAAGTGCTGCACAATACACCATACTCACCATACACTGCTGCATATAAGCGCCTAACCAATATTCATTGAGCTCAGGAAAATATAATGTTATATACGGTCTTTTTTGTTGTGTGTAAGCAGCAAGAGTTCCCTTAAAAATCGATGCATATACATCATGCATGATAACAGTGCGTTGCGTAATAATGTGAGAAAATTTATTCTGTATAATAGAAAGAGCATTTTTATGTTTGATAGGCGCAATAAATACCGTATAAAAAATATCAGGCCCATCAAGATATAATTGTGTTACCGAATGTAAATCGACCGTACCAATCGAAACAGTTGGCACAATCCCTTTGCCATCTTTTCCTAAACTTTCTCCCATCAATTGCCGATACCATGCTCCAAGTGCAGCCAGCGCTGGGCAAAAGAGAAAAAGATCATTAATATATTTTTTATTTTTATACTGCGCATATAACAATGCTGCATAGAGTACTGCACTCTCATGGTCATATGCAGACGCACCTTTCAGAAGTGCATCAGTATCAATTCCTAAAATCCCCAGAGGAATAATACCAACAGCAGAAAATACAGAATAACGGCCGCCCAGTGTTTGTGGAATTTCTACGGTTGTGCATGAAAGTTCATGCCCTGTGCGCCATAATGGTGAATCACGATCCGTAATAATAATAATATAATTGTGATAATCTTTCGGATAATATTTTTTAAGTAATTCAAAAAAAACTGCACTATTAATAATAGTTTCTGTTGTTGTGCCCGATTTACTAATAATTGTGATAAGTATGGTTTGTTGAGCAGAGAGATATTTTTCTAATATATGTATAAGCGTTTGTATATATGTTTCTTCAAGAGTGTCTGCCCAATATACGGGGCAGGTAAATTTTTTAGTAGTGTAGAGCGCTTCACACACTGCGCGTGCGCCCATGTTTGATCCACCAATACCAATCACAAGAAGTGCTGCAGGAGATAATGCTTGTTTTTCTGCGATAATTTTTTTACACATTTCTTGATATGGTGTATTTTCGGGAATCGTTAAAAAAGCATAAGGCTGAGTACGAATGCGATTAATTTCTGTGCTCAAAGCATCAGTATATTGTTCAATATCTTTTTGAGAAATTAAACTTGTTTCATAATTATACTGTAATTTCATACTCATCCCACAATTTTTTGTTCAGAGAGATACATCCATCGTGCAGCGCCATATAAATTTATAGTATAATCGGCTACAACATATACAGGAATATCTTGAATAATTTCACATAACTGGTCACAGTTCATAAATTCTTGTAAGAAAAGAGAGTTTTTAAAAAGTTCTACATTGCGTGCAGCAATTCCGCCAGCAATATATATACCATTCAAAGCAAGTGCATCAAATGCATAATTTTTTGTGCATCGCGCATACAAACGTATATACCATACAAAAGTATCACGGCACTGCTCATCTTGTAGAGCGTAACGAGAAATATTATCCGGCGCAAAAGATTGCTTGTGTATGAGACGCGTTATTTCAGTTTCAGGATATTTTTTTTGTGTAGCTAAAAACCGATATATTCTCTGGATTCCTCTGCCCGATATAACATCTTCCCATGAAATGGGATGTTTATCATTTTTTTCTTTTTTTATAAATTCACCCAGTGCACACTCTTCTTGCGTATATGCAGCATAATCTGCATGCCCACCTTCTGATGCATGAGGAATATAACAACCGGCGTGTTCATTCCAGATAAGAAGAGATTTACCTAACCCTGTTCCTGCGCCCAAACATGCCTTATGTGCTTTTGGCTGCCCTTTTCCAGCATGAATAGTAACAATATCTTTTTGGTTACAATAATCGATGCCCGCACCAACCGCTTCAAAATCATTTATAAGAATAAGATTTTTAATACCTGTACTTTTTTGTAATTGCTGAGCATCAAGAGTAACCGGTAAGTTAGTAAGTTTTACGATTCGATTTTCAAAAACCACACCCGCAGCGCCAATACAAGCCCGAGAGCATGAGATATCATATTTGTTACGTATATATTCTGTAAGTTCTTTAAAAAAAATCGGATAATCAGCAATTTCTTGGCTATGTGCCTGAAAGTATATCAATAATTGTGGCCGACCATTTTCTAGATCAATAATGCCAAAATTACTATTTGTACCGCCAATATCCCCTGCAAGTATGTATGTCGACTTTTTGTCGATAAACTGGGCATAAACCTGTTCATGTACCAAATGTACCATGATAAACTTTCATCTGAAAATGTGATATATTTGTATAGAAGATACTATATTAGGGTTTTCAAAGAAAGATTATTGCGCCCGCACAGCAAATTTGTGTATAAAAATAGAAACATAGTAATAAAAGGGCTTTATGAAAAAAATATTTTTATTCTGTGTAACACTACTCTTTGCATGCTCTGCACAAGCTCATGTTATTAATTTCGGTTCACTTGCCGGTAGCAATCCTGCAGGAGCATTTAACCAGGTCTTAAATTCTGCACGTTTTGTTGTAGTAAAGTTTTTTAGATTTGGTTGTCAACCATGTAGCATTATGGGCCCAGTATTTCAAGAAGCATCAAATACTATTGGAAATATAGTAACATTTATAGAGCTGAATGGGCAAAATTATCTTTCGCTTACCACAGGCCAAGGCGTGCGTTCACTTCCAACATTTATATATTATCGAGATGGGCAGCAAATTTCGAGGCATGGAAGCAAAAATGGCAGCCAATTCTGGAACGCCAGCAGTCTTACCAATCATATAC
>Ga0207156_10003_pt1 | contig 63934 bp, 72 predicted proteins | sample Alteio_BWMinHeat_24_FD_153514 | JGI IMG/M metagenome (GOLD analysis project Ga0207156, IMG submission 153514) | Enriched cells from forest soil in Barre Woods Harvard Forest LTER site, Petersham, Massachusetts, United States -... | ecosystem: Environmental > Terrestrial > Soil > Temperate forest >...
GTATGCCAATTTATAATGGGAAACATTCATAAAAAACCTTGCATTGATTATTTCTTAATCTGATTTTTTTTAAAACCAAAAGTCAAGGTAATTAGAAAAAGTAATACCCGGCTATTAAAATACGCGCATTATTCACAATTTTTGAATTAAAAATAGTAGCATTAGGAGCGATGCTACCATATGCTGCAAACGTGTATTCTAATTCTCCAGAAAGCTCAAACCCTTTTATGTTCCATTTTATCCGTGGTGATATTCTCCCCACATAATCAAGGTGCTCAGATTCAAGTTGGACATATAAAATAGGATTACCCGTTGTAGGATCGATATATAAATTACTTGAGGTACCCAAATTCTTACTAAAACCAATAAAAATTCCTGGCTTTAGGTCATTATAATATCCTTCAGTGTCGATCCATGTAGAAATTGCCCGTGTCGGCTTATACGTTTGCATTCCTGTATTTTTATCTCGCGTAGCAACTGCGTATCCGCCAATCAAAGTAAGATCGGTACCATTTTCAACATAAATAACCTTCATATTTGTTGACCATGTTGGATAGTTAAGAGAAGCCGTTGCCTGTACTCCAACTCCATTGACCGATTCATCAGTTTTAAAACACAAATCGGTCACTAAGCGTGGTACAACCCGTTTAAAATACAAACTGCCGGTTACAGCCGTTCTATCATTAATATAATATCGAAGATGCCCGATCAATTGTGGTAGTATAGCCCATTGCAAATACTCTGGGGTAAATCCATCAACACCATTTGTTGTAAAACCTACTTCAGTCGCCATAGCAAACATCATTTCCAAAGATGGAGAAATACGTCCTACCAATTTTGCCTGGGCATGCCAACCTTCAGGTTCAAATGGGGTACCAATGTTATATGAAATGACTCGTGGAAAACAATCTTCCTGAAATAAAGGATGCCAATTAAGTCCGGCCAAAACAAAAATTTTATCCCACTCGAGGAAAAAATATGCCATACGTACTCTATAATCAATATTACCATTACCAGCAGTAGTAGGACCATCAACAACTCCGACAAAGTCAGATTCTATAAGCCCGCCAGTATGGGCATTAAAAGTATCCGGCCCTTGCATATCCATAATAACACGAGTTATAAAGCTTGATGCATCATATTGGGCATGTGCATTGATATCATTTCCAAGCTCATCATAACGTGGCCGCTGAGGATAAAATAATAAAAACTTTTCATGCAGAGAAACTATTTGTCGAGAATCAAAATATGAATGATACGCTGTAAACCCCGATATAGTTATTTTTTTCTCTTCACTCAGTTTTTTCCCAATAACCTCATCACTAAACCTATGAACAGCATATATTTCTGTGCAAATAAAAATAATAACGAGCCTCAGCGCTATTTGATTCATTTTTCCCCAATTGTATATTTTATTAATGTGACCAACTGTCTAATTTCGCAGTAAGACTATCTTTAAAAGTGTCATAGTAACAAATTTTACAAGAATACACTTTCAAAAAAACGTACTAATCATATAACATAGTTTTTTGAGTAAAAAAAGAGGGGGAAATATAAAGCTTTTTCTGAAAACCAAATTATTATTGATAAATAACAATATTTTTTGCTACAATTATATACAAATATTATTATTAGTAATTATTAAGGGGGCGTAATGAAATTCTCAAAACTTTTTATAAGTATGGTATGTGCAACATCATTCTCCATACATGCTGTGCCTGCAACCATTACTTTGGTAAATCAAGTCGGTGCTGGAATCCAATTTAGTATACAATGGGTTCAATCAGGACATGCTATTTCAAATCAAAGTCTAGGAGCAATAACTAACAATGCTCCTACACCTATTCCGGTTTATTCTAATGCAAATGCATTCGCAATCTACCTGACGCAAAATCAACTCAGCCTTTCTTTACCTGTAGCAATTACTCCGGGAAGAACATATACCATAACTCAAAGTGGCAATCAGATAAACGTTAATTAATTTTTTGGTATACTGAATAAAAATTAGTATAATTAAGGTATACCATGAAATCTCTAGAAATTCGTACACGTTTTTTTAATTTTTTTAAAGAACGGGGACACACTGTTGTCCCCAGCTCTTCACTTATTCCTGCAGATGACCCTACATTATTATTTGCAAATGCAGGCATGAACCAATTTAAAGATGTTTTTCTCGGCAAAGAAACGCGCAGCTACAAACGTGCCGTTTCCATTCAAAAATGTATCCGTGCCGGTGGCAAGCATAATGATCTAGAAAATGTCGGTTTTACCGAGCGACATTTAACCTTTTTTGAAATGATGGGTAACTTTTCATTTGGCGATTATTTTAAAAAAGATGCCATCATTTTTGCATGGGATTTCTTAACCAAAGAAATGGGCTTACCGACCAAAAATCTCTATGCCACCGTTTATAAAGATGACCAAGAAGCCTATGATATTTGGCATAAAACTATCGGTTTAGCCCCTGACCGGATTTCCAAGCTTGGCGCTCAAGATAATTTTTGGCAAATGGGTGACATTGGTCCCTGTGGGCCATGTACAGAAATTTATATAGATCGTGGCGTGCAGCATGGCTGCGGCACAAAAAACTGTGCTCCTGGCTGTTCTTGCGACCGCTTCTTGGAAATTTGGAATAACGTATTCATGCAATTTGACCGTTCACAAGATGCCAAAGGTAATTATCATGATAAGCCGCTCAAACAAACAGGCGTTGATACGGGCATGGGATTAGAGCGTCTTGCTCTTGTTATGCAAAATGCTGAATCTGTTTTTGAAACAGATCTCTTCATGCCTATCATCACTCGCATTCAAGAATTAACGGGGCACAAGTACACCGAAAATGCTCAAACAAAAGCTGCATTCAGAGTTTTAGCCGATCATATACGCTCTTCAAGTTTTGCAATAGCGGATGGATGTACGCCATCAAATGAAGGGCGTGGATATGTGCTGCGTAAAATTATTAGACGCGCTGCTCTTTTTGCACAAAAATTAGGGCCAGCAACACTATTTCCTGAATTATCTCGCACCGTTGTTGCAACAATGGGCGCCATATACCCTGAATTGCGCGAACGCCAAGAACTTATTTACTCTTTGTTGATGAGTGAAATTGAAAAATTTTCACATAATCTGGTTAATGGGCAATCTATTTTACAAAAATATTTTGAAGAGCATAAAAATAACAAAATTATTACTGGCGCTGAAGCCTTTAAGCTGTATGATACCTACGGCTTTCCATTAGAACTGACCAAAATAATTGCGCAACAACATGGATATCAAGTAAACATTATCGAATTTGAAGAAGAGATGGAAAAACAGCGGCTACAGTCTGGTAAAAAAGTACATCATGAAGAAAAGGTTGAACTTTCTGAAAGTACTCGCTTCACTGGCTATGATACTTTAGAAAATATAACAACAATAACTAAAATTTTATGTGATTCAACATTTGTTGAAAAAGTACCGGCACAAGAAATCTGTTGGATTATTACACCAGAATCACCCTTTTATGTAGAATGTGGCGGCCAAATTAATGATACTGGCTGGGTAATTACAGCTCATGATAAAGTTCCAGTTTTAGATATAAAAAAAATTAATAACGCAATTGCTCATAAAATAAAACCTACTGAGCCACTCAAAGTAGGTGACACTATAACACTTGTAGTCGACAAAGATACACGTCTTAATACGATGAAAAATCATACAGCAACGCATTTATTGCAAGCTGCCTTGATGGATGTATTAGGAAAACAAGTAAAGCAATCTGGCTCATTGGTAGCACCCGATTATTTACGTTTCGATTTTAGTTGCCACGAATCTGTCACACCAGAAATGGTACAAAAAATTGAAAATCTTGTTAATAAAAAAATTATGGAAAATATTCCTGTTACTACTACAATCACAACCTATAAGAATGCTCTTGATCGAGGCGTAATAGCATTTTTTGGGGAAAAATATAATCCTGATAATGTTCGTGTCGTTGAAGTCGCAGGATTTTCTGCAGAATTATGTGGCGGTACCCACGTTTCACGTACCGGCGATATTGGCTGCTTTAAAATTACAGAACTTACTGCACTTTCAGCAGGCAACAAACGAATAGTTGCCGTTACAGGTCCTCAAGCAGTTGCATTATTCCAAGAAACATTTGTGACAGTAAAAAATCTAAGCCAAGAATTTAAAGTTAAACTGAGCGACGTTGCCCAAGCAATTTCAAAACAACGGGATCAATTAAAAGCATTGCAAGCTGATCTTAAAAAAGCAAAAAAAGAGCTCATTAAGAAAAGTCTTCCTGATTGGTCACACGATGCAATTCTTATTAATTCTGTGCCAGTAAAATATATCGAAGTTGATCCTATGCTCTCTGATGAACTGCGAGACATTGCACAACTGATATTACAAAAATTACCAGGCTTTATTTGTATTGTAACGCATGATAAACCCGCTTCTATGCTTATCCAAATTCCTCAGGAATTGACATCAAAGATTAATTTAAAATCTCTCGCTGAATGGCTTAAAACACACAACATCAATGCCGGCGGTTCGCAAACCATGATTCAAGGCAAAGGTGTTATCGATGCATCTTTTAAAGAAAAACTTTTTAATTGGATCAAGCTGCAAAAATAGATAATTTACGCAAAAAATTTACAAAATATAAACTGGAGATGAACATGAGCAAACTAAAAATTACATTACCATTATTACCGCTTCTTACTATAATAAGTATGCTGAATGGCAGCTATAATTCAGATAAACTCAAAGAATTACGCATCTCAGAAAAAGAACTTGAGAAACATCTTGTTTTCGACACAGCGGGCTATCTTGATTTAAAAAAGAGAAAGCTCAAAAAACTAACAAAAGATGCCAAAAAACTGCCACTCGATCTTTTAGAAAAATTTGATAAACCATATCCAATTTCTATCAAACAACTTTATCCAGATAAAGTATTATTGGCAGCCTCTGATGACCATTCTAAATTTATTATGCGTGGCAATAACAATGAAGAAGAAAAAATTGCATATATCTATAATAAAAAATCTTGTTTAAAAACTGTAAAATTTCCTGGCATGATATTCAAAGCCTGTTTTTCTCCATCAGCAAAAACTTTTGCCATGACAAGCTTTGACAATGCAAGTATCCATAAAATGGATGATCCTGACTATATCTTTGAAATTAACAAAGCGGCCATGCCATTTATATTTTATGGTGAAGATTATTTACTAGCAACAATTGGTGATAAAATTGAAAAAATCGATCTTAAGACGAAAAAGCGCATTACAATTTGTGACATAACACCATTTATTAATACTTCATTATTTTTAGAATTAGACAAATTATTTTTTGTTGATTGTTGCTATAAACTTAATATCCTAGATCTTAATAATACTACGATCATTAAAAAAATTGATATGGCTGGCAGTCTTACTTCTGTTTCAAAAACTGGGCTATTAGCACATCTTGCAAAAGATTTCAAAACTATGATTGTGCAAAGTATTCTGGACCAAAAAAATCCTGTAAATATCAAACTTTTTGGACAATCTGACATTGATTCCCTTGCATTTTCACCATGTGAAAAGTACCTTGCTTGTGGGACAACAAAAGAAGATAGTCAAATACATATCTGGGATTGGCAAAAACAACAAAAAATCGCTCAGTTCGATTTTTTCCCGAAAAGCCCTCTATGCAAAGTGCTTTGGAACCCTCATGGAAGATCAATTATCGCCGTTGATGGCTTCGGCCATTGCTTAAAAATAGAACTTTCGCATCTCAAAGATTTATTAGAAACAAAAAATGATAAAACTAAAAATTAACTTTCTACTCCTGATTTTTAATGTAACAAGCTTGATCAACAGCAGCTATAACCCCGATACTTTCAAAAAAAAATATTTTGTTTTCAATGAATCCGGCTATCTTGATGTAAAAGAGATCAATTTCGAAAAACTAGCCAAGGATGCTGAGAAGTTGTCGAAAGATACTTTTGAAGAGTTTGATAAACCATATCCAATTTCCATCAAAAGACTTTATCTAGATAAAGAATTACTAGCAGTCTCTGATGATCATTCTCAATTTATCCTGCATGGCGACAATGAAGAGGAAAGAATAATTGCGTATATCTATGATAAAAAATCATGTTTAAAAACTGTACATTTCCTTGACTCGATCTATTATGCATGTTTTTCTCCATCTTTAAATACTTTTGCACTATCAGGTATCAATAAAACAAGTATTCATAAAATGGATGATCCCAATTATACTTTTGAAATCAACAAAGCAGCCGAGCCATTTATATTTTATGGAGAAGATTATTTGCTAGCAACAATTGGTGGTGAAATTGAAAAAATTGATCTCAAGACGCAAAAGCGCGTTAAAATTTGTAATACGGGACCATTTCATGATACTTCACTATTTTTAAGATCAGATAAATTATTTTTTGTTGATTTTGGCTATAAACTTAATATCTTAGATCTCAATAATAATACAATCATTAAAAAATTTGATATCGCTAACAAGCTTGCTTCTGTTTCAAAAACTGGACTATTAGCGTATCTCGATAAAGATTTTAAAACCATTATTGTGCGAAATATTTTTTATCAAGAAAATCCAGTAACTATCAAACTTCTTGGAGAATCTTATATTTATTCCCTTGCATTTTCACCATGTGAAAAGTACCTTGCCTCTGGAACAACAAAAGAAGATAGTCAAATAAATATTTGGGATTGGCATAAACAAACAAAAATCGCTCAATTTGCTTGTTATCCAAAAAGTCCTATAATTAAAATACTTTGTAACCCAAATGGAAAATCAATTATTGCTGAAAATGGTTATGGTCATTGTTTAAAAATAAAACTTTCACATCTTAAAGATTTATTAGAAGCGCGATCTAAAAACTCTCAAACAGAGACATCGCTGCAAAAATAGATAATTCACACTAGAAAACGTATAAAATAATAATGAAACTCTTTACATCCTAGCCCGCACATTATAATGTAATAGTAAGTATAGTGTATTTTCTAATACAATTACCTATTAAAAGGAGAACTAATATGATGTATCACCATCCACCAATGTTACGAGTGTTAGGATTAGTTGTGTGGCTTCTCACAGCAATTGGCGCCTTAAATTGGGGGCTTGAAGCACTCGGATATAATATATTTAATATGAACTTTATTGAAATGAACTTAGCTTCAGCAATCATGCCATTAAAATATATCATCGGTATTGCTGGGCTCATCAGCTTACTCATGTTAATTGAAAAATTAATTAATCATAGCCATGATGGCAAGTGCACCTGCTAATAAGCATTGCATAATAAAACTAAAAGAGAGGCTTTCGAGCCTCTCTTTTTTTTTATGTTTTCAGTATGGTTCGACAAGCTCACCATGCTTGCCCGCCGAAGCCTTGGCGTAGGCTGGGAGCGGGGACAAATCCCATTTAAATAAACATAGATTCGATTTTTTCTACAGCATCAGCAATCATAGATTGAAAATCTTCTGTTGCAAGAAAATTACTCAAAACATAATCGGGCACGTCTTCTTTATTTTCGGGGCGACCAATACCACAGCGCAATCTATAAAAATTTTCACCACATGCAGCTATAATAGATTTGAGCCCATTATGCCCTTTAGCACTACCACCTTGTCGCACAGCAATTTTGCCAAAAGGTAATTCAAGTTCATCATGCACCACCAAAATTTCTTCTGGCTTAATTCCCTTTTTAAGAATCATTGGTATAACTTTGCCAGAAGAATTCATAAATGTTTGCGGCTTTACTACAAGCACAGGATGGTTATTAAGAGAAATTTCTGCAGTTTCTTCTTGTGCTTGCATTCTCCAATCACCATGATGTTTATCAACAAGCTGATCGACAACCAAAAAACCGATATTGTGCCTATTATGCCAAAACTTATGCCCAGGATTACCTAATCCAATAATCGCTTTAATTGCCACAGCTTTTTACCTTAAACTGCTTTTGGAGTAGTTGTTGGTTGTTTAGTTGGCATTGCAGCTGGTTTCATAGCCTGAGCTTTTTCTGCAGCTTTTGCAGCAGCTTTACTTTCTTTATATTGCTTGTCTAATTCATGCAACACTTCATCAGTAATATCAACACTGTTGCTGACATATATTGCACCTTGTGCAAACACAATATCATAACCAAGTTCACGGGCAATACGCGCACCAACTTTTTCTATTTTCATCAAAATATCGGTTTGAATATCACGCATTACTTTCATTTGCCGTTCTCTTAAAGCTTGTACAGCAATTTTAATATTATTATCCAACTGCGCCAGTTCTACACTTTTGCTTTCAAGGCTTGAATCGGAAGCCCATTTACTTTTATCTTTACTTTCAAATTCAGCGCTCAAAGCCTGCGCTCTTTGCATATCAGCCTGAATTTTTGCATAATCTTTTTCCATTTCAGTTTGAAATGCCTTGGTGCGTTCTTGCCATTCAAGACACCCTTTATTTGGCTCTTCAGGCATAATTTTTATAATATGCACATACCCAATTTTTTGCGGCTTTTCGCACTTTTCATCATCAGCGCGACCTATCAAATGTGCAGATCCTGCCATGACAATAACAAAAATAAATAAAAATAATTTTTTCATAATATTCCTTTTGCACATAAGTAATTAATGCGTACATATCAGGTTTTAAGGTAATCCCAATACAAAAAACAGTCAAATTGCAGAGAGATAGACTTCTTCTAGAAAAAATATTACGGAGTTACCAAAAAACGTAACACTAACGTTGTGGACAAGAAAATTCATTACCCAGCTCTTTTAAAAGCTATTCTCACTAATCAACACAATATAGAAGAGATTTTAAAAACAAAAAAATAATTCTTTAGAATTCTTCGCCTAAAAAATGTTTTTCAAGCACGTAATAGAGTTCTTTTGCCACTTCTTCTTGTTCATCAGGGTTATTAGATAATTGCTTTGAACAGAAAAACCATTCTATTCCATCAGATTCTCTACGCTTACATGTTAAAGGGTTAAATGGATCTTTATATGAAGTATATGTAGTCCAATAAATACATTGTGAGCTTCCTTGTGGAACTTGCCATGCAAATTTTTTTACATAATTATGTTCTCCACTATATGTGCTATCCATTGGAAAAATATTTTGTGTCGAATATATAAATAAACTCGTGCTGATAAGTAATTTTGAGATAAATTTCATAGATACTTTCTAAAAATAATATTTATCTTGGTATTATAATAAAAACTCATACGTAATCAAGGCGTTTTTTCATCCATACCAGCGCCCACCAGGCAAAAAAGAGACTGAATGCCACAAGTGCACCGGCACACATCCAAAAATTGATGTACTCTGCCTGGCCTAAAATTGATGCTCTCAACCCTTCAAATGCATACGTTAGTGGATTTAAAAGTAACAGAAGGCCCCAATGAGGAAATGCTTTGTATAATACAAACCATGTAAATTGATATCCACCAAAAATCCAGACCGGATTCACTACGCGGCGGTAAATATATGAAAAATTTCTCCCATCCCGCGCCCAGCTTGCAATCCATAATGCAAAAAAGCCAAAAAATATATTCATAAGGACAAAAATTATAACAAACTTAAAAATATTAAAGTTTGATAAATCGAGACGGGTTAAGAGTAGAACTTTTCCCAGCGGCAATAAAAATATACTCAATACTGCACTATCAAGTGCGATACTGATAGCAGTTTTTATAAAAATCCATGATGCTGGCAACGGCAACGTTAAAGAATATTCGATAATTTTTTCATTATCAAAATCACTTACAAGTTCACTTGCTCCATAAATTGATTCAAAAAAAGCCATTGTCACAATAGTACCAACCCAAATAAAACTGCCATATTCCTCATTTAACCCGAAATAGGGCATAATATACGTGTTAATAAGAATATAATTAGTTGACCAGACAAAAGCATCGATCAATTTATCAATAATATTCTGGCGAAGAATCATCAAGCTGCGCCACAAAAGCCATCCAAAAATTTTTATTCGATCAGAGATGGTCATAAAATCCCTTTATTAATCTTGTAATAATTGCAGAAATACATCTTCTAATCGTTTTTTATTATACGTCGATAACAAGTTTGCCGGCTTATCGATAAGTCGAATACGACCTTTATCTAAGATGCACACGCGGTCAGATAAAATTTCTGCTTCATCAATGTAATGGGTTGTTAAAATAATGGTAACGCCAGATTTTTTAAGCCCTAAAATAATGTCCCATAACTGGCGCCTAATATGTGGATCAAGCGCAACTGTCGGTTCATCAAGAATAAGTAGTTGTGGATGATGTATTAATGATCGTGCAAGAATAAGTCGTTGCTTATATCCACCTGAAAGTATTATTGCAGATGAATGCGCATACCGCTCTAAATCAAACTGCTTCATAAGTTCTTCTACACGCTCAAATAAAATATCTTCAGGAATTAAAAAATAGCGGCCTGCAAAAATAAGATTTTCTCTGACCGTTAACAATTTATCATAATTAGGCCGCTGTGGGCAAAAACCAAGTTGCCGCCGATAGGTATAAACATCATCATAAATTGAACGATTATGATATAAAATATCACCCTCTGTTGGAGGATGTAATGTAGCAATAATTGAAGAAAGTGTTGTTTTCCCAGCACCATTTACACCCAAAAGCCCTAAAACTTCACCTTTAAAAATTGTCAGTGAAATATCTGACAACGCTTCAAAAAAGCCACCAGAAATTGCAAATCTTTTAGTAATATTTTTTTGTGAGCAATGCATCATGTGTCATCAATAGTTCCTAAATATTACATGAGTGTACACTAAAATAGATTTTGTACTCAACATGTAATTGCAAATAATAATTTTATTTAAAATAATCTTTTTGAAACCCAAGTGCAATAACAGATATACCACTTAATATAGCCGCATAGAGAAACCCTGCTGCCATAGAATAGTAGGTCCACAATAACCCTACGATAAAACTGGATACAAAATCTCCAACACCATCAATGAACTGTAAAACACCAAACCCAGTTGAGCGAACTTCTTCTGGAAGCAATTCTGCTGCCCGTGCCCGTTCTAATGGAGAAACAATACCAGTACTGATTCCCGTAAGAATAAAAATAATTGTTAAAAACCACAAACTCGTAGAATGGTACAATAACATCAGTGATGTGCAACCAAAGAAAAAAAAGCCACTTTGCAACAACAATTTTCTTCTGTAAAAATCACTCAACCATCCACTATAATATTCACTTACTGCCCGTATTACATTAAATAGAGAATATAATAAGATGGGAATAGAAAAAGAATTCGGTGCATAATTATGAGTGTATAAAACAAGTAATGTTCTGCTAAAATTCCCACATCCAAAAATAAACATAACAATAACAAAATAATAAAATTGCGAAGGCAATGCAGTTATAGAGTTAAAAAAATTATATGCATGCTCAGTCTGTTTTGTAGTTAATTTTTCTTTTACAAAAATAACAATCATCAGAACAGCAAAAAAACCGGGAACCATTGTCAGTAGAAAAATTGTGTGCAGAGAAATAAAATTAATTAACAGCAATGCAAGAAGTGGACCAAACAAAGCACCTGCGGTATCTAATGCACGATTAAGTCCAAAGGCCCGCCCATATAAAGAAGAAGTAATCGATTGAGAAAGCAGCGCATCTCGAGCAGGCTCTCGTACTCCTTTGCCAAACCATGCAACTGTCCTCAATAATGTAATGGAAGTGATACTTGTTGCAATTCCAATCAGTGCGCTAAAGAAACCGGTAATCGCATAACCAAAAATAATAATCGGCTTTTTGGGAAATCTATCTCCCAGCCAGCCTGAAAATGGTTTTATACAACTTGCAATCGCATCTGCAACCCCAGTAATAAACCCAACAGCCAGTGGCGCATCTTTAGAACCGATAAGATTTTGTACAAACATAGGCAGTAAAACTGTTGTTATTTCATAACCGGTATCGCCAAAAAAGCTTGCAAGTCCAAAACCAAAAACGTTTGAATTAATCCAAGAAAAATAATTTTTATGTATGAAACGCACTTAACTTCCATGCACAAGAGTGTATAGTCCAAAAACCATAGCTGCAGTATTAATAACTAAGATAACACCATTGGCGACAAGTTGCCGTGCTGAATATGTTTGATTTTGTACACTTAAGTTATTAATTGCATTACTATTTTGCTGGTGAGCAGCCATATTAACATTATTGAGAATTTTGAATAAATTTAATGTCAATCCAGCAGGCAGAAAGCTTTCAAGACTATTATTTATCGTTTCTTCGATTGTTAAAATTTCTTGTTCAGCACTATTAATATTGTTTTCTATATCCGAAGATGTTTGTGATGATGGATGGGGCATAGGAGCGGGCAAACTCACTGATTTTTTCTGTGGGCAACAAGATAAACAACAATTCTTATTTGATGTCTGAGCAAGTTCAAGGCGCGTTATCCACTTTTGAACTTTTGTTTTTGTATCTTGTATATCTATTTTTATTTCTTGTTCCATACAAAATATGAGCGAACTTGATATCAATAAAAAAATTAAACTTATGTATTTCATACTCTCTCCAAAGTTAAAAAATATCTTTACTTTTTTACTACAAGAGAATTTAAAAACACAATAAATTTATTAATTACAGCGATTTGCTAATGGTATAAGCGACATATGCACTATAGCAACTCATAATACCGAGAAAGCCATATATTGCCCCATCAGCACACTTATTAATACGCTCACGCTTATAACGTTGATTTTGTTCTAATGGTGAAATTGATTTACTTTCAACAATAACATCTGGCTTTTGTATGCGTTGTTGCACAGGTGAAGAATTATGTATCGCATTGCATGCATAAGGAGACAAGAGTAATATTAAAAAAAATTTTTTCATGATTTTTTTTTCGATATTATAAAAAACGTAAAAAAATTGGGTAAGCTTTACTTCACCGGATCCCTCGATACATCCGTCTTTGCTCCTTCGGAGCTACGCCGGACACTCGGGATGAGCGGCGCGAAGTACTGGCCGCGCCAGGCGTAGCCTTGGCGTAGGTTGGTGGAGGCGATGGGAGTCGAACCCATGTCCGTACTATATCAATCTTGCAGCGCTACATGCTTAGTCTGTGATGTATACATTTTTCCGCTCTCAAAGACAAAGACTTGGAAAAACGCCCGTTGCGTGTACATGTATGCTACTCTACGAAAAAGCCTCGCATACAAGTTCTATCTGAGTGATACGTGTTAGTCACGCTGATAGACACGCGAAAACTAACAAGTGTTGATCAGCTAATTACGCCATATTCACATATGAAGCAGCGCCACCAAAAGATGGTTGTGCTGGAATCATGAATGCATCGGCAAAATCAGTTGTAACGTTAGCAGTAATGTCTGCATTTATTGTTTGTCTTTTTTATTTACGAGTACTAAGACAAAGCTCGGCATGCTCTTTAAGAAATCAATACCACGTCGAAGCCATTACGCCCCCGAATTTTTACATATTTCAAAGATGATTTTAAGAACTATTTATAGATATAAGCTACCCTGAAAGTGGCTATTTGTCAATATCGATACAGCCAGCTTTTTTAGGCTCAAAAGCACTTTTTCAGATCCAGCCATATTCAGAATAATAAATACCGGCGTCACTTTTTTCTAGAGCTACTTTATTAGAAATAAGAATATTTTCTGGGAGCTGGTTAACATCAAACCAGCCCATATCATCATGAATATCGGGCTCTTTATTGTAGGGTTCGCCCTGCCATTTTTGGGCTGTAAAATAGGTAATCAGACATTCGCCTCGTTCAGCATTATGGTGCATAAGATGAGTAAATACAAGATCAACAACAGCCACTTGTATACCAATTTCTTCAAAAGCCTCGCGCGCTGCGGCTTGGCGAAGAGTTTCATGGGCTTCAGCATGGCCACCAGGAGTGCAGTACAATCCCGGTGAAGAACAACGTTGAGAGCGTTTTAATAATAAAATCTTATTATCCCGTTTTATAACAACACTAACACCTGGAATAATTTTATGCCGTTCCATTATAATCCCTTCAACTCGCGACGTGTTTGGCGTGCTATGTCACGCTCTTTAATATCTTCTTTACGTTCATGAGCTTTTTTGTGTTTACACACGCCTAAATCAACTTTGATAAGTCCCCGCTCATTAAAATATAATTTTAAGGGAACTAACGTTACACCTTTGCGCGCAATATCACCAACTAACCTATTAAGTTCCCGTTTATGAATAAGCAATACACGAGTTCTATCAGTATTTTCTTTTTTTTCATAAGCATGAGAGTAGGGAGTAACATGCATATTAATTAACGTCAGCTGACCACCATGAATCACCGCAAATGCCCCTGTTAAGTTTACATGTCCTGCACGAATTGATTTAACTTCATCTCCTGTAAGAACTATGCCAGCTTCAACATGATCTAATACTTCATAATCGAAAAATGCTTTTTTATTCTGCGCAATAATTTTCATTGGTGTTCTTTACGTCTGCGCATATAATTAAAGAGATATAAACTGCATGGGTACGTTATTGCGGCAACAATAATTCCTAAAACCAGGCCACCAAGAAGAAATGACCACAGGGAAAGTTCGGCAGTTCCAATATACTTAGATAAACAAGAAGTAAGTTTTGCATTAACCCAGGTCATCCATGAGGGATTGTAGGGCACTAAGTCTACATGTAAAATTTTTTCTGTAATAAAATGGCCGACATAATATTCTAGCGCTGCCAATGGTAGCATGGTCCATGGGTTATTAATAAGATATAATAAAGCGATAGGGCCCGTTGGATTAACATGGAACATCCAACTCAAAGGGAATAGCAACCACGTCTGAAGACCCCAGAATGGAGAAAATGCCATGGAAGCCCCAAGAGTCATGATAATAGCTGCCGACTGAGGCGAAGATTCGACGGGAAATATCTTTTCTAATAGTTTCTTTATTTTCTTCATTTTTGAAAAAGAGTTGTTTTTTGAGTAACCTATTAATAATCTTACGAAATATAGAACATTTTTTCCACATTTACCAATTAGGATAAGCCAAATATGAAAAAAAGTATCTTTTTCACTATTTTGTTTTCTTATCTCTTACACCACACAACCTCTGGGATTGACCGAGTATTACCCTCATTTTCTTATGTGCTTAAAACACAATTACCAACAGGGCTTCCTGCCCATGGTGGGTTGCGGGGGTATTATAAAGGAAAGCCACTTCACCTCAAAGATGGGTGGTGTGTAATTCCAGAAAACCAGGAAGTTGTTACCTTCTCAATTATTGTATCACAAGATATTGGCTTTAAATCCCAAGGCAACACGGTACAATATTTACACAGAACCAACTCCCCCTGCCGATGGTTTGATATTACACTTCAAGTTTCTTCATCTGACCACAATAACCCAGAAAAAAAACATCTCACTTATTTTTGGCGCATTGTAGAAAAGTCTCCCCAAGAAACACCGGGGATAATACCGTTTAATTCTATCATTTTGTATATGAATCCTGATTTTATTGATCGCATAGAAGAGCGCATTGAAAAAAATTGTGATGAAGAAAAACCATATGGTTGCGCCCTTTCCCGCACCACGCTCATGCTTCCTACAATTTTTTTCAAAAATAATATTTCACCAAAAGAGTGGAAAGATGCCATAAGTTATTCTGAGCTCGCTGCATTGGATCTTAAAACTATTCATCTTGAAGAAAAATATAACGTTTATAATGAATCGGTTATTATTTCGTTATCAGCACTTAATAAGGCACAATGAACCCTAAACATGTCGCGCCCCCCGCTCATGGTGCCTGTGCGACGAAGCCTTGGCGTAGTAGTAAGCCTGTCGACCTGTCCGTCGAAGCCTCGGCGAAGTCGGAACCATGCAGCGAAAAAAAGCCGCTTCACCCTTCGACTCCGCTCAGGATGAGCGGTTATACTATTTTGGGAATAGAATCTTCCTGCGATGAAACTGCGGCCGCATTATATTCAACGCAAGAAAAACTTCTTGCAACAGCACTCTATTCACAATCAGAATTACATAAAAATTTTGGTGGCGTTGTGCCAGAAGTTGCTTCCCGCTCACACTTAGAAAAAATTTCTAGCATCGTAGATATCGTTTTTGAAAAAGCAAATATTCCATTAAGCTCAGTTGATGCAATTGCGGTAACAAATACTCCGGGTTTGCCAGGGTCATTACTCACTGGTGTCTGTTTTGCTAAAGGGCTTGCTTATGCGCTTAATAAAAAAATTATTGGGGTTAACCATCTCGAGGGCCATGCTTTTTCTTCTTTTTTAGAACATGACGTGCCATTTCCACACCTGTGTTTAACAGCATCTGGTGGGCACACGTCATTGTATCTTATAAAAAATTTTGGTGATTATGAGACCCTAGGAACAACGCGTGATGACGCCGCAGGGGAAGCATTTGATAAAATTGCAAAGCTGATTGGCTTACCGTACCCTGGTGGACCACTTATTGAAAAATTGGCACAAGAAGTTATCTTTGAAGATTTTTTTCATTACCCGCGCTTGAAAGATAAAAATTTAGATTTCAGTTTCTCAGGGCTTAAAACAGCTGTACTTTATGATTTAGTAAAACGCGGCGCATATAATCTTGAAGAAAAACAATTTTTAGAACCAGATAATTATGCTCTTAAACAAAAAGTAGCAAGTTCGTTATTAGTGTGCATTGCAGACATTTTTGAACAGAGATTAAAACTGGCTCTTCAAAAATTCCCCCAAATAAAAGCGATTACGTTTGTCGGTGGCGTTGCATGCAACAAATACATTAAATCCCGCCTCCAAGAACTTGCGCTCACGCACAATAAACAATTTTTCTCACCCTCTGCAGAATTCTGCACCGATAATGCAGCAATGATCGCCTTCGTCGGCCACTACAAAGCCCAGCAAAACAAATTTTCTGATTATTATTTAGATATTTATTAAGAACCTACGCGCCACTCTCGAATATCTATTATTTTAGTGCGTTCATTTTTTTTGTCCCTCACAGTTATTCTTGAGGTAAAACAAAGACCATCAGACTCTTTTCTGCCTGAAATCCAAACTCGAGTATTATCATAAATTCCTCCTATATGCGTAGAACAGGCCCAAGAAGAATCGGCAAAATTTTTAATAGGAAAAAGTCTATGGTTTAGATCAGATTCAACTAATTTTTCTTTTTCATCGATATCTATATCGATAAACGATTTGGCAGCCTTTAAGCCATCTCCATTTTGGTAATATTTTTTAAATTTTTCCTGAGGCGCTGCTTTTTTAAAATCTTTTTTAATATAATTACGATATTGATTAAAAGAATAGCCAATAACCGTACCCCAAAGCATGCCAAAAGCAATTGGGTGATTTTCAATAAAATGTATTGCCGGTTTTACAAACCAGGCGCTCATTAATTCTTGCGCATGAGAAACTTGAAATAGCAATCCTAGTAAAATAAAACTGGTTAAAGCTTTTCTCATTATTAAACCGTAACCCATTCCTTCATAGTTATTGTTTTAGTACGTTTATTTTCTTTATCATCTATATATATGCTTGAAACAAAACACTTATCAGATTCCCTTTGGCCTGAAATTGAAACTGATGGACACATATTAGAAGGATAAATTACGTTGCCATTTAATAATTTTTCTTTTTCATTTAAATCCATATCAATAAATGCTTTTATCGCTTTTAAACCATCTCGCTTTTGAAAATGTCTTTCAAATCTCTTTTCTGGAGTTTCTTTTTTAAAATAATTTTTTTCAACATGCTTCTTAAACTTCAAAGTAGAACCCAACATAACTGCACCTAAGAACATGCCAATAGCAACTGGATGATTTTCCATAAAATTAGATGCTGGCTTTATAAACCAAGAGCTCATTTCACTCATTAATCCCTGTGCTTGAGAAACTTGAAATAATAATCCTGATAAAATAAGACTATTTAAAACTTTTTTCATAAATTTTTCCTGACTAAAATTATTAATATTATTTTAATAATATAAAAATTTATAAAAAATGCAATTAAATAAAAGCTTTTTTACTTTCTGCATTCATGCTTTTTTACTGCAAAATAAATTTTGTGACAAATACAGCAGTATTTTGTAGCACATGCATGAATAACACCTGCTGCAAGAACTTGCTTGCATCGCCCGCATGTGTCTATAGTTTGTTCAACACTGTTAGTCTGAGCAATGCGTGTTAAGATGTTTGGATTTTTTTTTGTCCACGCATTAGAGCGTTGCATGGCTTGTGCATGAGAAATTGTTATACATAAAATTATAAAAAGAAAATTTTTACTGATCATTATAGTACTTTCACAAAATTATTGTTTGGTTTATTAGGTGATATACTATAGTGTATAGAAATTTCTCATAACCAAAAGTATGCTATGGAAAAATTATTCACAGAAATAGACAAGCTCCAACAGGAAATTAATTCTCGACGGCCATTTGATAAACGCCTGCTGGAACAAATTAGAGAGTACTACAAAATTGGTCTCACCTACACAAGCAATGCTCTTGAAAACAATTCACTTACTGAAACAGAAACAAAAATAATTTTAGAAGATGGGATAACCATCGGTGGAAAGCGGCTTGTTGAACATTATGAAGCTGTTGGACATGCTGAAGCATATAATCATTTATATACACTTGCTTCAAGCACAGAACTTAGAGAAGAAGATGTTAAAAAACTTCACCATCTTTTTTATTATCGGATTGATGAAAAATATGCAGGAGCATACCGCGATATTAAAGTAATTATAACAGGCTCACGCTACACTTTCCCCGAACCGCAATTAGTTGCACATCTTATGAAAGAATTTATTATAAAAACGCAAGAAATGCGGAAGCGTTATCATCCAGTTGAATATGCGGCACGCATTCATAAAGATTTTGTTTTTATACATCCATTTATCGATGGTAATGGGCGAGTTGCGCGACTTATTATGAATCTTATGCTCATGCAATACCACTATACGATAGCAATTATACCACCGATCATGCGCGGAGAATATTTGGGATCTCTCGAAAAAGCACATACCAATGATAAAGAATTTATAGAATTAATAGCGCGTATGGTAAAAGAAACGCAAAAAGATTATATTCGCTTATTTTTATAAACTAATTACCGTTGCCTGTTGAACAAGAGCCGTTCTTTTTGTTCATAGACTCAAGAAATTCTTCGTTAGTTTTGCATTTTCTCATTTTATCAATAAGAACTTCCATGCCTTCGACGGTATTCATAGTCGATAAGAATTTACGCAAGATGCGCACGCGATTGAGTTCTGCTTCTGGAAGCAATAATTCTTCACGTCTGGTGCCAGACATCAATAAATCAAATGCTGGGAAAATTCGAAGATTTGAAAGTTTACGGCTCATATGAATTTCCATGTTACCCGTACCTTTAAATTCTTCAAAGATAACTTCATCCATACGAGAACCTGTTTCAACCAAGGCAGATGCGATAATAGTGAGTGTGCCACTTTCTTCTGTATTACGTGCTGCACCAAAAAATCGCTTTGGACGTTGAAGCGCGTTCGCATCAATACCACCCGTTAAAATTTTACCAGAAGCAGGAGCAACGGTATTGTAAGCACGGGCTAATCGAGTAATAGAATCTAAAATGATAACAACGTTTTGGCCAACTTCAACAAGTCGTTTAGCTTTTTCTAACACAATGTCTGCAACAGCAACATGCCGTTCTGCAGATTCATCAAACGTTGAACTAATAACTTCCGCATATTTTCCACGAACACCGCGACGCATTTCAGCAACTTCTTCTGGCCGCTCATCAATCAGCAACATGATAAGATGAACATCAGGATGGTTATTAATAATTGTTTGTGCAATTTCTTTAAGAAGTACTGTCTTCCCGGTTTTCGGAGGCGCAACAATAAGCCCACGTTGCCCCATACCAATAGGAGAAAAAAGATCCATGATCCTCGTAGAAATAAACATTGGATCAGACTCTAAATTAAATTTTTTGCTCGGATGCAATGGTGAAAGACGATCAAAATATGACCGATCTGCAAGTGCTGCAGGATCTAAACCATTAACCTTATTAACCTTTAAGAGTGCAAAATATTTTTCACCGTCCTTAGGTTTTCTAATAACACCAGTAACCATATCGCCCGTTCTTAAATTAAACCGGCGAATTTGGGATGGCGAAACATAAATATCATCAATACTTGAAACATAATCGAATTGAGGAGATCTTAAAAAGCCAAACCCATCAGGTAAGCGCTCTAAAAGTCCTTCAACTTCAATTTCTTTATCAGGATGTTCTTCTAAATCGATAATATTTTTAATTAACTGCTCTTTAGACATAAGACTTGCGCCAACAATGCCAAGCCTCCGCGCTAATGTGTTTAAATCAGCCAAGCCCATTTCACGTAATGCTTGATCTCTCATGTATGAATCTCCTTGAAAGAAAAAAAGAAAATAAAAAATGTGTACATAAGCCCATACTGAGAAGGAACTTATTCAAATATACTCTAATACTAAATAGTTTTTAGATCAGTTTTCAATACATGCAGCTCTTCAAGCACTCGTTATGTCACACATTCTTTTTTAAAAACAGGTAAAAAAGCATTACTTCTTGTAAAAAAGCAACATTACAGGACTTGCAATATAAATAGAAGAATATGTGCCAAAAACGATACCTACTAAGAGTGCCAGCGCCAAGGTTCTTAGAACTTCTCCTCCAAAAATGAGGAGAGCAAGAACTACAAGGCTGGTCGCAAAGCTCGTTAAAAGCGTACGACGTAGTGTTTCATTAATACTCACATTAACAATTTTTTCGATAGACTCATTTTTCATTTTATGGACATTTTCCCTGATTCGAGAAAATATCACAATCGTATCATTAATCGAATACCCTAATACTGCCAAAATAGCAGCAATAACATTGAGTGAAATTTCATAATCAAAAATCAAAAAGAATGCCAAAATAACAACTGCATCATGGAATAGCGAAACAACGTTCCCTATAGCATATGAAAAAGCCCAAAATCTCCACCAAACATAGAGAAGCATTAAGAAAAGAGCCACAATAATAGCCTGAAGAGATTTCCATCTCATCGAAGCTCCAACTCCTGCCCCTACACTATCAGTTTGTTTAATTTCAACCTGCAGGCCAGGAACAGCTGCTTCTAAAGCAGTTTTCATCCGGTCACCAAGCCCTTTAGCATCATTTTCAAAAGCTCTTACTCGAACCAGCATTTCAGTTTTTGAAAATTCTCGAGTAGAAGCCCCATGCCAACCATTATTTTCTAAAACAGAGACAACCTGGGAGCTTGTAATTGGCTGAGAAAAGCCAAGAAGAACCTGAGTTCCTCCTGTAAAATCAACACTGTAAATAAAAGCTTCGTGCCGTGTCTTATATTTATAAATATATGTCCCGATAAATGCTGCGAAAATGGTTGCTGAGAAAATAGTAGTTATCGTACGATATTTAAGGAAATTGATCATACTCTCCAGTCTTCTTATAGTACAGAAACGTATTTGCGCCCTTTGTGACCAAAATGAAATTTAACCGATCCTGCAGCAACTGCAAAAATGGTATCATCTCCACCAATACTAACATTTTTCCCTGGGTGAACACGCGTTCCACGCTGACGGACAATAATTTCCCCGCCGCTTACGCGTTGGCCATCAAAAAGCTTTACGCCCAGCCGTTTGCTGATACTATCGCGCCCATTAGAAGTTGAGCCACCAGATTTACTCGTTGCCATGCTATAATCCTTGTATATTCTCTAGATATAAGGGAAACAAAAGATAAGTTTATTTACCTTTTAACTATGCCATAAAAACTTAAAAAGTCAATCCCATCCCTAAAAATGCTTTATAACAGTAAAAACTGCTTTGATACCTTGAGTGCGATTTCTTGCGTGACTTTCCTTATAAAAATTTCCAAGAATGTAGAGGTCTTGCGATTGGACATATATTGCTCCTGGCCCCACTGCAAAAATACGCTCACGGCTTTGTAGGATAGGCATGCCATGCAGTTTGTCATCTTTAATCTGTTGCAAAAAATATCCATTAATACCTATATGAAAATTCTTTACCACTTCATATGCTACTGCATAATTGAGATGTACCGCATCTCCGGGCTGTATGCATGTTGCTCGATTAAGAGCACTCCACAAGTAAAAAATTCGCCAGCTTATAGAAAGCCTGGAAATTGGGTAAAGCGTTGCTGCCCAGTAGGGATTGATAAAAAAAAAGTTATTTCCAGGATTTATGGTAGTAGCAACAGGACTGTGTACTTTCCCCGTAGGAAATGATACATCAAATTCAAGCCTATGCACAAAAATAGGCCTATCGCCATGCATAATAGCATCCCATTGTAAGTATGCGCCACCAAAGAGATCTCCCATTCCACCACCACTCGTTGTAAGTCCTAAGCCACTGCACGTTATTTTATTTATAAGGGCAAAGGGTATGGTAACATCTGCGCCTGGGCTTGCGCCTAAAATTTTTCTTTCCCATTGATATACAACTATCGGCAGGTATGTGAATTCTTTTAAATGGGGTGAAGGAATTCCATCAAGCAAACAGCCATGGGCATCAAGAAATGTATGCGACTGATAATATTCAAAAAGATTTATAAAATACCATCCAGGCACCGGGCGTAGTGGGCCTCCATCAAGAAAGCTGGTAAGCCCTAGATTAATATAAGGCAAATTATAACAGTGTGTACTCTGCGCAAAAAAGAAGAACATATATACAATAAAAATATATTTTTTTGCGCTCACAATTTACCTGTGTGTTAATAATGTTGTAAATTCTGCCGCATGCTTTTCAACAACTGGTTGCGCAGAAATATTATATTTTGCTTTAAATGCAGCAATAGAGACAGGAAAATGTTGTTGTGCAATGTCAAGAAGTGCATGTGCATACATGCGAATTTCATATTGTGCACCTTCATGGGTACGCAATTTAATAAAATGCATAAGAGAATGTAAATTGCAGGTAAAAATAAATTCAGTATACGTGCACAATGGCAAAATGCCACGTGCTTGTTCACGCCCTACGCCTGCTGCAAGCAATTTTTCATAGGTGTCTTTAATACTTGTAAGCGTTGCATGAAATGCTGCAAGAAGTTCAGGATCAACAAGCTGTCCATTCGAGCTTTGTTTATTTTTAGTATCCTGAATTCTCCAATAACTTGGCACATAAAATTCTAATGGTGCTTTAACATAGCGATAACTAATCTCATTATATGAATTCATACGATGCCGCATCCATTGGCGCACAACATATAAAGGCGCCTTAATACGAAATGAAAGTTGATTATGTTCAAATGGGCTCGTATGTTCATGCTCCATAAGAAATTTAAGTAACGCACCATCCCGTTCTGAAATTTGTGTACTTGTTTTTCCATAAGAAACACGTGCTGCATTAACAATATCTAAATCAGAACCAGAAACTCGTATGAGTTCAATAGAACTGATGCCATCATGTAATGGATCAATATGTGTACGAGCGGCTGTGTATGTTTCTTGAAAATTATTTTCTTTACTCATGAGAAATTCGCTTGTTTTTGATAATTTTTTTTCATATCTTAGAGTAAAGTATAAATCATGCTAATTCAATATGTAGAAAGAATATTATGAATATAACTTTACGAATTATTTTTTGTTTACTGAGCATATACCCTTGTATGATAGTTACTATGAATGATCCAGAAAAAAACAAACAGTTTCAAGTTTTTTGCAATTCAGTAAAAACAGCTCAAAAAATTGTAAATAAAACTACTCTCGAAGAAGAAATTACAACCCAAATAAAAAAGAGACAATTACATAAATCTCAAGATATTGTAAAGCAAGAAGAAAGTGCTTCTCTTGGTTCAGTTGATATTCTAGAAGATGATTGGAAACTCACCCGAGAAGAACAAGAACTTATTGAAAATCCAGATTCCGTTGACGAATATTTCAAATAAAAATATGAAAAATATATATATTTTAATTTTTTTTATCACGTATAACGTTAAATTTAGTGCAATGGAAACGCATCCAGTTGGGCCAAGCTCTCAGCCATGTACGCAACAAGTTCCAGTCAGCCAAAAAAATCATAGACTCAGAATAAAAATTTATCGTGAGCTTGAGCAAGCAGTACATGCTCTTAATACAAATGATGATTGGCGCGACTTATATTTGAAAGAAATTAATCCACTCATTGCGCAATTACAAGAATTACAAAAAAAATAAAATTTATTTTTAGCAGGGATAATTACGCGGCGCAGATTCACTCTGAATAGCGGGCACCCGTTGTTGGTTCTTATTTTGTTTTTCATAAAAAACTTTAAGAATAGCCCGAGTTTTTTCTGGGTATTCTTCGATAATCTGAGAAGTTTTTTTGGTAAACGAAACTTCTGGTGCAGCTCCAGGATAATCACTATAACCACAGCCCTGCAATCCGTAACCACGCCGAATTATTCGATCTATGCTCAATGTAGTATTATAATTTTCCAAAAATTCTTCTAAATAGCTTAGTGATCCAGGGATAGCTATATTAGCTAACACATAAGCATAGAGTTCTTTATCGCCTTCAAAACTTTTACACACCAATGCAATAATCTTTTCTTGATTGATTTTATTTTTTATTAAAGAAGAAATACATGCGCGCCATTCTCTATTAACCAAAGCCATGTTTTTTATTTTTTGTATTTGCTGAATTGACGTATGAGGAGTTCTTTTGTCATCGCTAAAATAAAAATTATTATTATCATCAGAACAACAATTGCTCTTTTCACATGTTACAAGAAAAAATATAATTTCTTGCTTAAGTTCTGCAGGTAAAGTGCCGAGAGATGTTAATTGACCAACAAGATTAAAAAACAGAGCATGCGCTATAATAAGCGCATAATAATTTTTATTCATTTCTATCATTAATATTGTAATAATTTTATAAGCTATAACAAGAACATGAGCATACCATAAAATTTTCTTATTAGAAAAAGTAGTTATTTTTATGAACTTATTTTACACTCAAATTTGATATGTAAGTTATAATTCAGGTAAAGAATAGCATGAAAAAAGCACTTTTTCTCGGTTTTGTGATAATGTTGTGCAGTTTTTATATCGCAGCAATGGAAAGTGAACGAGAAATTTTGGAATTCAATATGGCCTGCAGCACATTAGTATTTATGAAACAAATTCGACGATTCGAAAATTTAGAAAAACAAAAAGCCAAACTTTTGCGAGCGACTCAAGAAATTAAAAAAATCCTGCACGAAAGAAAACGTGCAAGAAAACAGTCTGAGGTATCATGAAAAAAATAATAATTTTTATATTCTTTTTAATTCACAGCAATCTTTCTCTTAATGCAATGGATTTAGCATTCATAATGCATCCCAAGCTTACTGATAAAGAATTGGCTTTAGAAGAAATTAAAGCCCTGCGGCCACAATACATAGAGCTCAAAACGCAGATTGAAGAAAGAGAGAAGATCAAAAACTCTATCTCACAAGAAAATCTTGAAGATTTTAACAATCAAACGAAAAAAATAAGCGACAAATTTCTTTCAGCAAAACTTGGACTCATGTTGCATGCAGTAAATTCTTGGCATACAGACATACAAGAACTTTATGAAAAATATTTGTCCATTGATAACCCTTATAAAGATGATGATGGGCGATGTGTTAGTACATGGAATTTAATTGATATATTTGGAGATGCTGTTCTTCAAGCAGCACTTACAATGAATCTTGATAGTAAACCACAACAAAAATCTTAAAAAGAATCCAAAAACATTGCTAATATTGGGCGCATAGATTACAATTTATCCCGATAATAATTGCATATTATAAGGAATGTCATGAGAAAAATCATAATTTTTAGTTTAATTCTCAGTAAATTTTCTATTAATGCAATGGAAAATAATTTAAATGTAAATCCTGCAGAACCTGCTACCAATACGATTGAAAAACTGCAAGTTGAGTGCATAACCCTTCTGATGCGCATTGGAGAAAGGCATCAACTTGGAAACAACATTATTGATGACAATTCAAAAATTATAAGATTCACAGAAAACACAAAAAATATGCTGAATCAGAATCTATTCCTGCCCTTCATCGGACAAGAAAGCATATTTTTTGAAGAATCACTTTTAGAAAATGTTCAACGAATGACAAATTTTAGAAAAAAGCAAAAAAAATTACAAAATGAGCTCATAACCAAGCATACTGAGTTAAAAAAAATAGCTAAAAATTCCAATCATCCAGACCTAGAGTTAATATTAGAAGCTGAAGAAATTAATAAAAAACTTTTTGATAAACATAAGAAACAAGACGATTGTATGAAAGAACTTATTTCCAGAACTCTAGAAATGAAAATTTCTGATTAAACTTCAAGAGAAATAAAGAACAGTATCTTTTTAAAAGGGCGCATATAAAGCGTCCTTTTTTATTTACTTACTTCGTGCCAATCTTTGCCAATGCGCATGGTGACCATTAAAGGCACATTCCAGCTTACAACGCTTTCTAAGCTCTTTTTTATCACGGGCAGAGCGCGTTCGGCTCCATGTGCAGGCACTGTGATTAACAGCTCATCATGAATTTGTAATACTATTTTGGCTTCTGGCATAAGAGTATTAAACTGTTTTTCCAGTTCAAGCATGCCCCATTTCATAAGTTCTGCCGCTGTGCCCTGACCAACCGTATTAATCGCCATTCTGCGCGCAAGGTCATAGAGTGATTTATTTTTTTCATAAATTCCTGGCAAATAACGGCGGCGGCCCCATTCAGTAGTAACGTAGCCATTATTTTTAGTTTCTTCGATAACTTTTTCCATCCACGCAACAACGCCAGGATACTGTTCAAAATATTTTTCGATATACTGTTTAGCTTGATTAAATGGGATATCCAAATCTTTAGAAAGCCCATATGGCGTTAAGCCATAAAGAATACTAAAATTGATGCGCTTTGCTACTTGGCGCTGCTCATGAGTCACTTCTTTTAATGGCACATTAAATAAGCCTGATGCTGTTTTTATGTGAATATCAAGCCCAGCTTTGAAAGCTTCAACAAGCGCTGTATCTTGCGAAAGATATGCAAGCACTCGTAATTCTATTTGAGAATAATCGGCTGAAATAAATGCATGATCTACCGGCGGTTTAAAAGCAGAACGTACTTGGAGCGTTGTTGCGGAACTTAAGGGAATATTTTGCAAATTTGGATCAAAACTTGCCAACCTACCAGTCGCAGCTTTAGTTTGACTAAAACTTGTATGAATACGCTCAGTATATTTATTTATATAACCTGGCAAAGCATCTATGTAGGTGGATTTAAGTTTAAATAATTCCCGATACTTGATAATAAGCTGAGGGATAATATGAACTTTTGCTAATTCCTGCAACACTTCATAATCTGTTGAATAGCCTGTTTTTTGCGTCGTTTTTCGAATGGGCGTTAATCCTAACTTGACAAATAAGAGCTCCTCCAACTGCTTAGGGGAATTAAGATTGATAGCACCCACTTCTGGACCGATAAGATTAACAATCATCGCTTGAAGCTCATCAAGTTGACGTGAGACTTCTGCGTCCATCGTTTTTAATACAGCAGCATCAAGAAATATACCTTCTCGTTCCATGCGGTATAAAATGTGAACAAGTGGCATCTCTAAGTTATAAAACAGTGTTTCCTGATTATATTTTTTAAGCTCTGCTTTAAGAATATCCACTAACCGAAATGTTTGATGTGCATCAGCTGCGGCATAACTTTTGGCAAGTTCAATAGGCACCTCTGCAAAACTTTTATATCCATTTTTTTGCACAACGTCTTGAAAGAATAGCATATCTTCATTTAAATAAGTACGAGAAAGATATTTGAGTCCAATTCGTTGCCAATCTTGTGTGACAAGGCTTGCAGCAATCAGCGTATCAAATACAACTCCAGCAAGTTCAATGCCAGCATGATACAAAACTAATTGATCAAATTTAGAGTTCTGTAAATATTTTTCAATTGAAGCATCTTCCAAGAGCGGCTTTAAACGGTCAATAACATGTTTTTTTTCAAGCTGTGTGGCATCATTAATGTGGCCCACAGGAATATAATAAGCCGTACCTGCTTGGACGCATAATGAGATACCAACAAGATCAGCTTCCAAGGGGTTAACACTAGTAGTTTCGGTATCTATGCCACATATTTTTTTACTTTTAAGTAATGCGCATACTTCTTCAAGCTGCTCTGCTGTTGTAACAGCAATAAAATTATACTGAGTAAGTGGTAAAGTTTTTTGCTCTGCTGTTGTTTTTTGGGGAAAATCTTTTAGTAGTGATTTAAATTCAAGAACTTCAAAAAATTCACGTGCATTATAAATATCAGTTTTGTTAAAAATAAAATCATCTTTTTTAAATCTAAGATCATAATACTTGAGCGTAAAAAGTTTTTCGCTTAAAAAAGCATTTTTTTGTGAATCAAGTAATAATTGACGTGTACGCTCTTTTGGCACTTTATCAAGATTATTATACAACTCTTCGAGTGAATTAAAATGTGTTACTAACTCCACCGCACCTTTTGGCCCAATTCCACGAACACCAGGAATATTATCAGATGCGTCTCCAATAAGTGCAAAATAAAAAGGTAATTTACTTACGGGAAACCCATATTTTTCTTCAACGGCTTTCGCATCGATAAGAGTTTCTTTAAATGGATCAAACATCAGAATAGTATCACTCAGTGCCTGGCCCATATCTTTATCTGAAGTAATAAACACCGTAGTATACCCGAATGCGTTAAAATCATGCGCAATAGAATACATCAGATCATCCGCTTCAATGCCAGCGCTTTGAACTTGTTTAAGGTTAATAATGTTCGCATAATTCTGAATAAATTCTTTTTGACCAAATAAGTCACTCGGGGCTTCTTGCCGCGTAGCCTTATATTCTTCAAACAACTCATGTCGTTCAGTTTTTTGAGGAGAATCCCAGACCAGCACAAAATTATGCGGGTCAAATTGTTTTATAAGTTTTAAAATCATTCTACAAAAACCGTACACAGCCTGAATTGTTACACCAGAACTGGTATGCATCGGTTTTAAGCCATAATAGGCACGATACAAAAAAGAAGAACCATCAACAACGAAAATTGTTTTCTCGGGAATGAGATTTTTCACAGTAAACCTTTTTCAAAATTTTTTATTTATGTCATAGTAATAGCATAGTTATATAATTTTAATAAGAAAAATAGTACCATGAAACAACACTCTCTTTTTTTATTACTAGTTTTTATATATTTTTTTGATATACAAACCACGAGATCAAATCATAAACGGCAATCATCGCTTATAAGTAAAAAAATAGCACATATACAAATACATGCATCGTATCACCAGCCCATAACAGAACTTTATACATCAGAAAGTTCATTAATTGAAGCAATTATGGATAGAAATAAATATAGAACATGCGCTTGGCTTATAAATAAACAGAGACCACCCAACTTTAGTCTTATGCCTTATGAAAATACTCCCCTCATGAAAGCTGTTGATCAAGAAGATATTGCAAACGTTCAGCTTTTATTAAAACATGGTGCAGAGAAAAATAGAAAAAATATATGGGGTGAAACAGTGCTCTTGAGGGCTCTAGAGTTATACAAAAATCGCAAAGAGTCGCGGGGTATCATTGCAAGAATTATACACACGCTACTCCATAAGCCACATAAAACCTTGCAATTTGAAACCCTTGAACAAGCTTTTCGCTATTCTCAAAAACAGCAACATGCCAAGTCTCTTCTTCCAGAAGAATTCCCTGCACATATATCTATTATAGAAAATGCACGAAGTTGGCAACGTAAACATCTCGTTTTTATTCTTACAAAAAAAATAAAACCGCCAATTGCACCTGATAACATAAATCTCATCGCACAAATGGCGTATCCCGATTAATATGTACATTAATGTTAGGCTTTTAAATGGGTATCAACAAGAATTAACGTACAAAGTGCCGTCATCATGGACACATGTTCCATTTCCAGGAGCATTGGTCAAAGTTCCGCTTCAAAAAAGAATAGAAATTGCCACAATTGTAACCTGTGCTCCAGAGATTGGTCAAAAATTTTCATACACTATTAGAGAAGCCATTGATATTATTCCTGCACCGCATTACGCACAGTTTATAGAAAAACTAGCAGCCTATTATTGCATAACACCACTGACATTGTATCACAGAATTCGCCATTTTTTTTCTGAACGGGAACATGCTCAAATTCCAGAAATTTCACACATACGCGCACCTCAAGATATTATATTAACGCAACAGCAACAACATATTGTTAATATGCTCGTACCACATATACGTAATCCTACGTATAAACCAACATTATTGCATGGTGTTACTGGTAGCGGAAAAACAGAAATTTATAAACATCTCATGATGTGCGCACTTGATATAGGCAAAAGTTGCATATTTCTTGTGCCAGAAGTTTCACTTGCTGTGCAGTGTACGCGGCTTTTGCGGGCACAATTACAATCGCGCTATGAAATTTTTGAATTTCATTCAGCAACAAGCACACAAGAAAAACGGCAAGCATGGGACGCTATTCATCGCCAAGCTCCTCTTATTTTAATTGGTGTGCATATGCCCATTATGATCCCCCTTGAAAATTGTGGTCTTATTATTGTTGATGAAGAGCATGAAGTGGGATATCAAGAAAAAAAACATCCAAAAATTAATACCAAAGAAGCAGCACTACTACGCGCACAGGTGTATGCTATTCCTATTATATTAGGGTCAGCAACTCCTTCAGTGCAATCCTTGTATGCACAAGAACATAAAAAGTGGGATTATTTTCAGATTACTGAACGGTTTGCTGGTGCATTTCCCACTATTATTACCGTGCCACTTATTGGCAAAAAGAAAAGATCAAATTTTTGGATTAGTACAGAACTTGAAAAAGCAATTCATGAGCGGCTTGAAAAAAAAGAGCAGACAATTATTTTTATCAATCGGCGCGGATATAGCTTTTTTATTCAGTGCATTGCGTGTAGCTTTATTTTTTCCTGTTCACATTGTTCTGTCAGCCTTACGGTACACAATGACAAAACATTGCGTTGTCATTATTGTAATTTTAAAAAAAATGTACCAGAAAAATGCGCTCAATGCTTAGCTCCAGAAAAAAATTTATTAAAAAAAGGGATCGGCACGCAGCATATTGTTGCTATCCTAGAAAAAATGTTTCCAACTGCTCGCATAGCACGTGCAGATCTTGATACGACAATTAATAAAAAAAAATGGACGGAGACCATAAAAAAATTTGATACCGGTGAATATGATATTATGGTTGGCACGCAGACGATTACCAAAGGGTACCATTTTCCACGCGTGACATTGGTAGGAATTATTTGGGCAGACATTAATTTATCATTACCCATCTACAATTCTGCAGAAACAACGGTACAACAGCTCATTCAAGTTGCTGGCAGGGCTGGCAGGCAAACACAAGAAAGTTTAGTAATTGTGCAAACTATGGGTGAGCATGAGATTTTTAAATTTTTGCATGAAAAAGATTACCGTCTATTCTATGATTATGAAATACAACATAGAAATATGCTCTCATACCCACCCTGTGCACGCTTGGTAGAAATAGAATTAAAAAATAGTGATGAAAAAATTGTTGAACGCGATGCACAGGCATGCGCTGATATTTTGCACGCACTTATACAAAAAGCAGAGTACGACATCACCCTGCTTGGCCCTTCTGAACCACCTGTGAGTAAAATCAAAAATATCTATTCACGAAAAATTTATATGAAAGGCCCCCGCATAGGTCACATGATTATGGTGTACCATGAACTCCTGCGCACTTCTTCTTGCTCGTCATCAATCTTTTTTACACCTAATCCACTTCAGTAACCTGCCGCTCATGCTGAGCCTGTCGAAGTATGCAGCGAGTAAAAACTTTTCTTTTGAGTAATTAAGAATCAATCCACTTCAGTAATTGGCATTTCTTCAGCAGTAATACAATGGTCTTCATCAATGGTGAGGCTCAACATCTTTTTATTATTAGCAGGGAAGTAAATAATTTCTTCTTCATCTTCATCGAAAAAATTTTTGAAAATAAGAAGAGAATTAGACTTATTCAAGCATATATTAAAAGTTTTACGTCTTAAGGGAACTACAATATGTGAAAATTCACTTTCAAGAGTTTCGCTTGTCCTGAGTAAAAAGCATGTGTCACTATTATTTATAATTCGATACGTTACTGCACTAATACCATTACACACCAACAGTATCACTATCAACTTCTTCATCAAAAAACTACTGTGGATGCATAATAGCTTTTTTTACACGAAGTTTACATTTTTTATTCACCTTTATAACAACTTTTTTATCTTGCTTTGAGAAGCTATATTTTCCACAATGTATGTGCTGGTCATCAGCTGAATGTGCAAGAAAATTATAAATGCGCTCAATGCCTCGATTCCCCCATGTTATTTTAAGCTTAAGTTTAGCATCCATCTCTTTATTAGGCGATCGCGGTTTAATCAAGTGTGATTGCAGACCATCTAAGCTTTGCAATATGATTGGGTATTTTGAATTATTGATAATAACAATACAAGTTTTAGTGCTTACCGCATTTGGTACTGTTATTACCGAAGGAAATAGCCCAGTTGTCATAGGAAAAAGTGCATTTGAAAACGCAAGACTCAGGATCGCAAAATACAATTTCATACTATTTCTTTTTTTTCAGAATATTTTTTAATTATTTTTAATAATTTTGTAACGGTTAATGAACGTAATTTTCTTTTTGAATCTTTCAATGGTTGTTTTAAAATAGTATCTCCATCAAGAAAATAAATTGATTCATTATCAGATGTTGCACTTACATAACGTATTGTCTTGCTTGAGTGCAAGGTAAATTTGTGTTTCCCATTTTTTACAGAAAATACTTGTACCTCAATAGCGGAAGGCTCATATTTTAAGATAAAATTATGATTATTTGATATAAAATAAGGAAAAAATAGCAATGTCCATAGTTCTTTTCCTGTTTTTATATCATATATTATGTGCTTATCATCTGAATGAGATACACAGGCTTTATCACCTAATATCATTCCACCACATTCTTCAAATTTTTTTTTTCTGAGAAAATCCATAAATTGCGGATCACTCAGTAATTCATTTACTTCTACAACATTAAATGCATGCATAGTAACAGTATTGTCATCCAAATTCCAACGAAAGTGAGTATCATCATAAATATATATCAAAAAAAACTTTCCATCTGAAGAAATACTAATCTCTTTAATTAAATGAGCACCACATGGTATCGGTACTTCTTTGAGCTTGGTACCTTCAATAATATTCCATAAAGAAAATGTCTTTTCCCCATCATAATCACATATAATAAATTTTTGTGAATCAGGTGTTAATAAGCATAATTCACCTTTACTCTGTATTTCTTTATATATATTTGTTATCAAATCTCTTATACCTATAGACAATTTTCCTTTTTGAGATATGAGATATTTATTATTTCGTGAAATATAAAATTTGCCGGTCGCAATAGGCATTTTTTCCTGATGCTTACACAAAAATTTACTACGCCACTGAGTAAAAACTTCTTCATGCTGTTTAACAATTTCTTTTCCGATTAAGGCATCAAGTTCTGGTGTTAAGACGCTATAATTTCTTTCAGGAAATTGTGGTATAAGCGCTGCGATACGAGAACATAAATTTTTTAAGATGGGAACATTAAACTTATCTGCTATATATGCTTTTTCAAACAATGTATCAAGCTTCTCTGTCGGGTCAATCTGTTCTATTGTTAATAATTCTGTAAGTTTTTTTATCTCATCATAAGGGTGCATTGATACATCAAGCACTCGCGTATCTGCATCAATAGCATCTATCATATTTTTAAAAATTTCTGGCTTGAGAAGATGTTCCTTTGGTGCAAAGCATATGCCATCTGAAGTTATAAGTTTTATTTGTCCTAGTTTTTTTAATTCTTTTTCCATTGAAAAAAGTGCACTTGAAAATGCAAAGCTCAGAACTATAAAATACTGTTTCATTGTTGATCCAAATAAAGTTTTTTAATTTCCTCAAGTAATTGTTTTATTGAAAAAGACCGTAATGCTTTTTCAGCTTCTCCAATTGGCCATTCAGTTATACAATCAAATGAAGCAGTATACAACATTTTCCCATCAGATGTCCCATCAATTGCTACGATAGGTTTTTTTGATGTAAGATTATAGCAACGTTTACCCATGTTGGTGCTAAAAACACCTACTTTGTAACAACCAGAATGTAGATTGAATGTGCACAAATTGCTATTATTATATAAGATATAGGGATCAAAAGAAAAATGAGATTTTATTTTTTCTTTTTCAATATCAAAAACTTTATATGATCTTTGTTTTCTCGTTTTAGGTAATACAATTTTTTTTCTATCGGTTGATATATTCCACAATTGAATATTAAATTCTTTTGCAAGCTTATCAATATCTTCCCCATATATTTCAGCATTAGTCAGATAACCATCTTTTTCAACATGGCTCTTTACAAGATCCCATTCAAACTTTTTTCTGCAACCTAATACATTACCAATAATAGATTGTTTATTTACTGATAAAAAAGCTCGAGATGGGCCTTCAAGTGTTAATTCATCTATCTTTTCTCCAGAAGGAAATGTTCGTACACAATATGTTTGATTGTTATCATACGTTACAAAAAGTGGCGCCGCTGGATATTTAATGGTGCATATATACTGCCCGGCTTGACAACTCCCAACATGATTTGTTGCTCTTTCAAGTATATTGAGATTTGATTTTCCAAAATGAAAAATAATATATTTATTATCTGGCGTCAGCACAAAAAAATTGCATCGGCTATCGGGCGAAAAGGTAGTTATAGTTTTTTTCTTTGCATTAAGAAATGTGGTCATCCATCGAATAAGAATCTCTTTTTCTTGTTTAATTATTTTTTCTTTAACAAATTCACCTACTTCGCCAGTTAATTTTTCAAAAGGTTCATGTATCAGCGAAGCAATAGAAGTTGTTGATAATTTATGAGCAATTCTTTTACAGAGACGTTTGAAAATAGGAAGGTCAAATTCATCAGCTATACATGCCTGTTCTATCAACATCTCAAAACTACTTCTTCTTAAATTTTTACTAATGCATTTAGGTCGCAATTCCCCAAGTTTTAACAATGTAATAAGCATTCTTATGGTGCTATGCTCATATGATGATAAATCAAGTTCATGAGATTTTTCACAACAGTTAATCATTTCAACAAGAGTCGGTGATTTTTCAAGATATTTTTTTTCAACAGTAAGTTCATCAGAAGCTGTTTTGACAGTTATTTTTTTTGGTAATTCAGGTTGCTCCATAGAATATACAACATAATTAGTTATGCTAAGAACTAGAAGTACCCTTTTTATCATGTGACTCTCCCCCTTTATTTGTTACAAAAAAATATTTCCTATAATGTTTAAGCTCCTCAATTGATGCATACACATCATCAAGTGCACGATGCGCTTCTGTTTTTTGAAAAAAAGTATGTTCATTATCTGGGTACCAGCGGCGTACAACCTCTTTTATACTACTCACATCGATAATACGATAATGAAAAAATGCATGAAGTTCTGGCATATATTTCTTTAAAAATGCTTTATCTTGATACACCGAGTTACCGCAGAGTGGCGAACTATGCTGCTCACAATATTGTTTAAGGAATGCAAGCGTTTGTATTTCTGCCTGACGCATGGTAACAAATGAGACAAGAACTTTTTCCCATAAGCCAGACTTTGCATGCTGATTTTTATTCCAATCATCCATCGATTGTAAAACAATTTCTGGTTGATGGATAACGTATGCAGGCCCCTGTGCAACAAATTCTAAATTATCAGTTGTGACACATGTAGCAATTTCTAAAATTGTGTCTTTTCCAACGTCAAGGCCTGTCATTTCTAAATCAAGCCATACCAAATTTTTTTGAGTCATAATATTTTCCGCTTGTTTTTTGTTAATGGTATACTATTAGTATGTACATAAAATTTTTCAAAATTCTCTAGGTTTTTCCATGCATATGATAAGAATTGGCGTTATGATGGGAGGTAAATCCATCGAACGTGAAGTTTCTTTTAATTCTGGTAGAACGGTGTGTGATCATCTTGACACTGCACAGTATATCGCCATTCCAATTTTTCAAACAGTTAATGGATTATTATATATTCTTCCACAACGTTTTTTACATCGTGGAAAAATTTCTGATTTTGAACATCGGTTGCATCAGGAAGCCCAAAAAATAACATGGGATGAGCTGAAACATCATGTCGATTTAATATATATCGCACAACATGGAAGTTTTGGGGAAGATGGCCGGCTTCAAGGCACACTTGAAATGTTACGTATTCCTTATTGCGGTTCAAAAGTTTTTGCAAGCGCACTGGGAATGGATAAGCATATTCAAAAAACATTTTTAGCAGCTGCTGGAATTGCAGTTCCAAAAAGTATTATTATTCGCGATGTAAGCCAATTACCAGAACTATCTTTCACATTTCCTGTTATTGTAAAACCAGTGCATGAAGGCTCAAGTTTAGGAATATCTGTTGTTACTGCACAAGAAGAACTTGCAGATGCTATAACAAAAGCTTCATATATTAATGGAATACAAGCACAGCCAGTTATTGTGGAAGAATATATTGTGGGCATGGAATTTTCTTGCATTGTTATTACTGATATACAAACGGGTGAATTTATTCCGTTGCCGCCAACAGAAATTATTACTGATGCAGGGAATATTTTCGATTATGAGCAAAAATATATGCCGGGAAGAGCTTTAAAGTATACACCAGCCCGCTGCAATGCACAGCACATACAAACAATTCAAGACACATGTATTGCGGTCATGAAAGCACTCGATTTTACTAATTTAGGAAGAATTGATGGTTTTTTGAAACCAGATGGTTCTGTTGTTATTATTGACCCTAATAGTTTTTCTGGCATGGCGCCTACCAGTTTTGCATTTTTGCAAGCAGCACAAATAAATATGAGCCATACACAACTTATTAATCATCTTATAAAAACAGAATTACATGAACAATTGCACGCAAATATCATGAGTAATAATCATCAAGAAACTGCTTCTGTTAAACAAAAAATTGCTATTCTCATGGGTGGAAGTTCTAATGAAAAAGAAATTTCATTAGAATCGGGAAGAAACGTGACCTATAAATTATCTCCCCATACGTATGAAGCGGTACCCATTTTTGTAAATTCACAGCTCGAATTATATAAACTTGATCAAAAATTACTCGTGCTCAATACAACACAAGAAATTGAAGAACATCTAACACCAGAATTAAAAATCAGCTGGTCACAATTACCAGAGTTAGTAGATTTTGTTTTTATTGCACTCCACGGTGGCGAAGGTGAAAATGGCTGCGTACAAGGCATGCTAGAAATGCTTGGGATACCTTATAATGGTTCTTCTGTATTGACCAGCGCTTTATGTATGGATAAATTTAAAACAAATTTATTTTTGCGTAATAAGGGTTTTGAAGTCCCCGCCGGCATACTTGTTAATAGTGATAATACTTTTCAAGAACTTACCAAGCAGTTACCACCATTTCCTGTAATTGTTAAACCGCATGATGATGGCTGCAGTGTGTTAGTGCACAAAGCACATAATGAACAAGAACTTAACCAAGCATTGCAAGCATTATATTCATCGGGGAAAACTCACGCATTAATTGAATAATGTATTACCGGCATGGAATTAACAGTAGGTGTTATTGGTAATAATATGCCTCAAGCATTACCGCCAAGCCAAGCGGTAGCAACAGCGGGTATTTTATCAATTCAAGAAAAATTCTTGCCCGGCGCAGGTGAAAACCAAACCCCCGCACCACTTTCACCTGAAACATTGGTGAATGTTCAAAAAATTATGGAGCGTGTTTACAAAGAACTTAATTGTAAGGGCTACGCACGCATCGATTGTTTTTATCAGTCTGCACAAGAAAGTAAAACGGGACAAGAACGCGTTATTATTTTGGAAGTTAACACACTTCCCGGGCTCACACCAGCTACGGTTATTTTTCACCAAGCCGCAGAACTTGGCATAAAGCCAATGGATTTTATTGATAAAATTATACAGCTTGGTTTTGAAGAGCATACGCACATAAATTCCAAGATTACAATTTTTGAAAAACAAGCAAAATTGTAAAATAATTTTACCAAATACTATTTTTTTAGTTTAATAAACCATTACGTTGGAAAAAATTTAAACTTTTTATCACTTATTATGATCAAAAAAAAAATTATTATTTTTACCAGCGCGGGTGGCAATGGCCATATGAGTGTAACACGTGCGCTGCTTAAAGAACTTGAGCCCGATTACACCGTTGATTATGTAATTACATTTACGCAGGTACTAGAAAATATCGATTGTATTCAAACAATCACCCATAAACGATGGTGCATGGAGGATCTTTATAATTATTGTTTACAAAAAAAATGGATTCGCACGATCAATAACATGTACAGTGTCGGCAGAATTTATTTTTGGTTGCGGCGTAAAAAAATTGGTACACTCATAAAAAAATATTTAGAAGAGCACAAGCCAGATCTTATTATTTCCGTAACACCCTTAATTAATGGCATACTCGCTCGCCAAGCAGAGGAACTTGGAATACCCTTTTTACTCATACCAACTGATCTTGATGCCACAACATTTATGTATGGTATTCATAAAAATGTGTATGAAAAATTTAAAGTCGCACTCGCTTTTGAAGATCATGATATTTTAAGAACATTACCAGAACATGTTACCAGGAAATATATAGAAATTACCGGCTTCCCATTGCGTGCAGATTTTTTTAGCACAAAAGATATACAGACATTAAAAACAGAACATTCTCTTGATCCTGAAAAATATTGTGTGCTGATTGTTATGGGCGGGCAAGGCTCAGAATCTATTATGACATATATACAAGCACTTTCTATGATGCCTATGCCCTTACATCTTATTATTTGCCTGGGAAATTACACAGCATTGAAGTGTGCTATCGAAAATATGCAACTACCAGCACATATTACAACAACCATTGTGAGTTTCACCCATTCAATTTCAGACTTCATGGCTATGGCGGATGTGATTATAACAAAATCTGGTTCGGTAAGCTTTTGCGAAGCATTGTGTATGGAGAAACCTATTTTACTTGATGCAACATCATCGGTACTTGTGTGGGAAAAATTTAATCATGCTTTTGTAAAAAAGTATAATAAAGGTACCGTAATACGACAGATCACAGAGCTTGCTCCAATTATTGAAGAACTATGGCTCAAGAAAAATAGCACTTCTCATGGCAAGATTCTCAATTATCAAGATGGCTGCAAAAATATAAAAAATGTTATTGAAAGAATGGCGTGATTTTACACCCCGCTCATCTTGCCTGCCCGCCGAAGCCTTTGGCGTAGGCTGGGTCGAAGCATGAAGCGGTCCCCACTTTTAAATTTAAGAGCGCTCGAAAGTAAGCTTATTATTATCGACAGATAACCAGAAATTCAAAGGGGTAATCTTGTTATTATGTGCATTAAAAATTTCTCGAGCTTTCAAAAGAAAGCGGACAATACAACCTTTATCTGTGTATTCTTCATCCTGATCACCACCCAAGATGTGAATTCCTTCTTCATCATGCCATAACCTCCATTTTATGCCATTGATTATAATTCGAGCTGCTGCATCAGGAATGTAGTGTTCTCCATTCACCATAGCTTCTCGCTGAGCATCATCATTGGCTATAGGGAGAAATGGCACTATGCAAGCAGGTTTAAGAGCAAGTTTTTGTAATGGCTCTACAGTAGAACCATGAGTCACGATAGGTTTATCGCCTTTATTCTTGACCCCAACAATGCAAATAAGTGTTTTATCAAGGCTAGATGCCGCACTGAGGGCGCAAAAGCTCACAAGAGAAAGGGTAAATAATATTTTTTTTATCATAGTAATTTTTACAATTTTATATTGTTAGAATTTCGTTCTAGTATAGTAAAAAGCTATTTTTTTGTAAAGCATGTTTACAAGCTCTTTTTTGATAGAAAAGCTAGAGACGCCCGCATGAGCGAGTCAAAAGCGGGCACTTCAACCTGCCCCTTTGCCCATTCAACAGCATTAGCAATCTCATTTCTAGAATATCCTAATGATTGTAACGCCTCTCCAACATCCCGAATATGGGTAACAACAGGAGACTGCCCGGGCTCGATATTAAATTTTGATACAGAGTCTTTAAGTTGCAAAATGATGCTTTCTGCTTTCTTTTTACCAATCCCAGGCACTGCACTCAAGCAAGCTATATCAGCCATCACCAACGCCGCTACAAATTGGCTAGGAGAAAGTGAACCAATAATCGCAAGGCCAATTTTAGGACCAATCCCAGAACAGCTCATGAGTTGAACAAACATGTTTTTTTCTTCAATGGTAGAAAATCCATATAAACTTGGGCCACTCTCTTGATTCCAATGCATATGGGTATACACCTGCACAGAGACGTTTTCTTTAAAAGAACTGGTCACAGGAACATGGACCCCAAAGCCAATGCCGCCAACTTCTATAACGATAAAGTTTGAAAAACAATGCTTAATAAGGCCATTGAGAGAAGCTATCATATGCTTTTTACCCCTGTTTGATAGTTTGACAATTATCCTAAATATGATACTTTTTTTCTAAACGCGGGAATAGCTCAGCTGGTAGAGCGTTGCCTTGCCAAGGCAAAGGCCGCGGGTTCAAGTCCCGTTTCCCGCTCCAAGATTATGTCTCATATTCTAATTTTTATTTTTCTTTATTAAAATATTATATATTAACATAGGATACCTTTTATGAAATCTGTTGTGCAAGAAGCATCCTCTATTGCTAAGGCAGTTGAGCAAGGATGGCTCAAAGCAGGCAAACCCCAAGAATTTTCTATAAAAGTTCTGGAAGAGCCACAAAAAAACTTTTTAGGAATGACAACCAAATCGGCAAAAGTTGCACTCTTTTTCACCGATAAACAGCCAACACCACGCCCTGAGCCACGTCAAAGGCCTCAGCCTGAAAGAGAACAGCGTGAACCACGTAGTGGTGGTGAATACCGTGAAAAAAGAGAAAAGCAGCGAGCGCCTGAACATGTAGAAAGCGCACAGCCACAAGAACAGCAAACACGGCAAATGCAGCCGCTGTGGACTGCTGCCATGGTAGCCATAGTTCAGGATTGGATGCATGAAGTGTTGCGTATTATGGAAAAAAATTCGATTCAATATAAGGTTGAGCAACACAATTTTCATATAAGAATCACCTTAAGTTCTCCTCTTCTGGAAACTCCTGAAAAGGAAAAGCATCTTCTTGCAAGTTTCTCAACAGTTATTCTTGAAACGTTGAAACGCAAATTCAAGATGGGGCTTCGAGGGCATAAAATTGTTTTAACCCATGCCTAAGATATGCTTTCTCGAGACGAACAAACAATTATAGCTCACAGTACACCGCATGGTAGCGGTGCACTTGCGCTGGTCAGATTATCCGGAAATGATGCAATTTCAATTGCAGAGCGCATGAGCATTCTTGCTTCTGGAAAACTTCTTTCAGAATGTATTTCACATACTATTCATCATGGAACTATTGTTGATACTCAAGGTATAACGCTTGATTCGGTTATGATTGCACTGATGCATGGGCCCAAGACATTTACTGGACAAAATACTGTTGAAATAACATGCCACAATAACCCATTTCTTATCGATTCAATAGTAGAAACTGCAATACAATATGGTGCGCGCCTGGCGCAAGCTGGAGAATTTTCACAGCGAGCATATCTTAATAATAAGATCGATCTTCTTCAAGCGGAAGCTATTCATGAGCTCATTGGTGCTCATAATCAACAAGCATTAAAAGCTTCTTTGGGCCAATTACAGGGAACATTTTCAAGTTGGGTAGAAGTGCTAGAAAAACAGTTGCTTACAACTATTGCACTGAGCGAAGCCAGTTTTGAATTTCTTGATGATGAGGGTGATTTTAAAGAGCTTATTTGTAAAAATATAGATACGCTTATACACAAAATTTCTGAACTTAAAAAAAATTACTCGGCGCAGAATGTTATTAAAGAAGGCATACGTATCGCTTTACTCGGTTCAGTAAATGTCGGAAAATCTTCTCTGTTTAATGTTTTGTTAGAACAGAAGAGATCTATTGTTAATGCCCAAGCTGGAACAACACGTGATAGTATTGAAGCTGGTCAATATCGCTGGGGTTCATATATCACATTTGTTGATACTGCTGGATTACGTATAACTGATAATAGTAATGAGCGTGAGGGGATTGAACGTTCTTACCAAGAAGCCCATAAAGCTGATGTTATACTTCTTGTTATTGATGCTACACGCACTCAAACAGGGCATGAACAACAGATATATGCTAATCTTCTAGAAAAATATCGGGATAAAATAATTACTGTTTACAATAAAGCTGACATAGTAGATTCTCAATCTCAAAATAACTTACTCGTATCAACAGTAACACGCCATAATATTGATAGATTATTGCATGCACTTGAAAAAAAAATTACTGAGCTCTGCGCGCAGTATAAAACATCATTTCTTGTAAATAAACGGCAGTATCTTTTAATGCTGCGCCTCGAAGAAAAATTAAAACATGTTATGTCACTCACAGAAAATATTGCTCATTATGAGCTCATATCTCTAACATTAAAAGATGCATTAGAAGATTTAAAAGAATTAACAGGAAAGTCTATTTCTGAAGCAGCGCTTAATGCAGTTTTTGAAACATTTTGCGTAGGAAAATAATTGTAACAAGAAAGATATACTATGATAAAAAAGACACTCACACTTCTTGCTTTTATGTGCTTATGTAACAGTACATATTCTTTTTTTGGTGAACTTGAACGCGAAGCGCGGCTCAATGTTGCATATCAGGAACAGCTGCGAATAGAAGCCGCAATACGAGCAGAAAAAGAGCGGTTGCTTCGGGAGCGATTGCCTTATATGATTATCGGCTATTGTTTAAAAACTGGCTGGTTTGTCATAAAATCGACCGGGAAATTTACTTATACAGCAATAACAGACCCTGAACAAGCGGTGCGCAATTTGCGACGATGCAAAGCAGAAGATGTTGTAGGTTTTCTTGGCACTGTCGGCCTCGCCGGCGGCACTCTTGCATTTATTATAGATAAACTTACCAGTAGGCCTCTTTATTATCGATTTTAAAGACAAACACCCTCCGCTCATCCCTGCCTGCCCGCCGAAGTTTTAACGAAGGCTGGGAGCTTGTCGAAAGATGAAGCGAAAGAAAATAGACAACGTACCAAAATTATGGTACATTACACATAGTAAAGTATAAAAACTTTCAAAAGAATACTATGGCAAAAGAATTCATAGCATATAAAGGTAGCCAATTTACTATCGAATGGTACTATGATGCGCGTGAAAAAAGTAAAGCTCTTGAGTATTTTGAAGAATTATCTTTTGAGCGACAAAAAAAGACTCTTAATTTACTGAGGCTTATTGCAAATTCCATAAGAATTTTTAATGAAGAGAAATTTCGGCATGAAGGTGATCAAATTTATGCCATAAAGCCTACTCCTGATAGATTTTTATGTTTTTTTTATCAAGGAGCAAAAATAATTATTACCAATGCATATGAAAAGAAAACAAATAAAATGCCTGCTAGAGAAAAAGAGAGAGCGCTAAAAACGAAAGAAGATTATATAAAAAGATGCAATGGGGGAAGCTATTATGATTAAAAAAGTAAAATCAACATACGATAAGTTTATTGAAAAATTAAGCCCAGAAGAAAAAAAAGAATTCGATGCAGAATATAAAAATCTTTTGTTATCAGAACTTATTCTTGCAGTCATGGAAAAAGATGAGATATCTGTTCGTGAATTAGCAAAAATGGCAGGTGTATCTCCCACTATTGTGCAAGCAATGCGTTCTGGCGCCAATAAAAGTTACAGCTTAGAAACTTTCCGTAAAATATTAAAAACCCTTGGTTTTAACCAATTTATGGTCGGTCGTGATGGACAATTTATATCAATCGATCTTTCACAACTCAAGAAAAATAAATAATAACTTATTCAAAAAAACAACATACAAAAAAAAGCTGGGCAATACCCAGCTTTTTTTGTATGTTTATATTCTTAAAATCTTTTAAAATTGCTCCGAAAGAACATGGAATTCTACACGGCGGTTAGGGCCTTGTTCTTCCCGTGTCCCACCATGAACAATGCGCATTTCGCTTCCTCTTCCCACAGCTTTAAGCATGTTTGCTTGAATGCCAGCTTTTACAAATTCTTTTTTAACTTCTTCAGCACGTTTATGCGATAGTTGCATATTGTAAATCGGAGAACCGGCAGAATCACACGCATGGCCTTCGATAACTATCATTTTACCCTGTTTTGTAAATTCACGGGCACGTTGAATGTCATACGAAAGTGCGGCTTTTTGATCATTTTTAAGAGAATGTTTATCAAAATCGAAATAAAGAGATTTAAATGCAGCTGACTCATCATCCTTAAAACCATCATGGAGTGTTTCTGTAAGTCTTATTCCCGAACCAGTATGATGTTCTGAAGAAAGGGGGTTGTTTTCATCTTCAAAGACAAAGGCATCTATATCGTCAACATACAGGGTCTTTTTATCACCGGCTTCTGAGCCCATTTCATGGGTCTTGGTTACACATTCTGTGACATGCGCCTTTTTTCGGTTAAAACAGGCAGGCAATATAACCAGGGCCAAGAATATAAGAACTATATTTTTTTTCATAAAAACTCCGCAGTAAAAACGTTTTGACTGGTGACATGGTAGCACAGATTGAACAATTTTTCTACTCAGTTATCGCGAATATTAGCCAATATGTTATAATATTAATATAGGCGCTCTAAAAACGCATAAAATTTACTATGGGATATGATGAAAAAAATTCTTATTAATGATAATGGCTGGCAAACCCGAATCGCCATTACACGCGATGGAGATTTGCAGAATATATACTTTTGGGCACACGCGACCCACAATCTAGAGCGTAGCTATATTAAAGGGGTGGTTACAAAAATTTTACCAGGTATCCAGACCGCATTCGTTGATATTGGTCAGGAACGGGCAGGGTTTTTACACATTTCTGAGATTGATCGGGAACTAGCCATTCAACGCATGGAAGGTTCTGAACAGCTTGATGATATCGAAGAAGATGAAACAGAGAAGCAAGAATATACGAGAAAAGAGCTCGATATCAGTAAAATTCTTACAGAAGGCGAGGAAATTCTTGTCCAGGTAAGCAAAGAGCCCGTTTATGAAAAGGGAGCTAAACTTACTACCTGTTTTACCCTACCCGGCAGATTCTTGGTTCTGATGCCAAATATACCCCGCATAGGTATATCTAAAAAAATTGAAGAACGGGAAGAACGGCAACGCTTGCGAGAATTACTTCTTAATAATTTGCCAGAGGGAATGGGGGCAATTATAAGAACCACGTCTGAGCATCAAGGCGCCCAAGAAATTTTGCAAGATCTTAATTATCTGGTAGAAACATGGCATGGGATACAAAAAAGGTTTACAGAGGCTGCGCCGCGCCAGATATTATATGAAGATATCGATCTTGTTTTACAAGCAGTGCGTGACCATCTTGATAATGATGTAGATGCTGTTATTTGTGATAAACCTGAGACGCAAAATAGAATTTATAAATTTGTTAAAAATATTGCGCCTGAACATGCTTTTAAAATAAAAAAATATGAAGGCAACACGCCCCTTTTTGAAAAATTTGATATCGAAAAGCAGATAGAGCAAGCTCTCCAGAAAAAAGTTAATCTCAAATCTGGCGGCTCATTAGTCATAGAAGCTACAGAAGCTATGACGGTTATCGACGTTAATACTGGCCGTTATATTGGTGCAACAAACTTAGAAGACACTATTCTAAAGACCAATTTGGAAGCTGCAGAAGAAGTAGTTCGCCAGCTACGTTTGCGTAATATTGGTGGTTTAATTGTCATAGATTTTATCGATATGGCAAGCGGCCATAACCGCCAAAAATTATTTAGATTTATTGAAAAAACATTAAAAGAACGGGATAAATTTCAATCGGTTGTTTTACGTGTTTCTGAATTTGGGTTAGTGCAAATGACGCGTAAGCGTTCTGGCAAAACACTTGTTCAGCAAATGATGGAAACGTGTCAAACATGCCGTGGCCTTGGATATGTCAGATCTGTCCAAACAGAAGCTTATACTATTTTGCGGCAACTGAAGGCTGATTTGGAGAGCAAGCGGCTTAAAAATGAAATTTTCATCACCGTGCACCCAAAAATTTTCTATTATATTACCTCGACTGAATATAATAGTATCCTGGAACTTGAAAAACAGTATAAATGTAAAATAACATTGTTAAGTGAAGAACACTGCACCATGGATGTCTACTCGATTGATGAAAAACATTAAGCTATTTCTTCACGCTTTCTTTTACGAGTATTTTCTTTGAGCAGGTTATCTAAAGTTGTTACAGTAATTTTATAACAGTTATTGTCATGATGCTGTGCAATAATAGTGTTATCATGCCAAGAAAGATCTGCCCATGCATCAAGACTTCTATGATCTGTTTGTTGAGACTTCTTTTTTATAAGTTGTTTGTAAATTTTATTTTTCTGCCATTCCCAAATGCCAATTGATTCATCATCGCCACAAAATGCTAAAAATGTACCGCATGGTGAAAATGCTACTTTATCAACAATATCGATATTCTCTAATGTAATTGGCATCTCTTTATTATTAAGAGAAACAATATGTATTTTTTTCCCGGCAGCTCCATCAACATATCCAACTAATCCCGAAGAATGTACACAATAGTCAGATCTGTCATAATAATTATTAATATTACATGAACTGACAAGAATATTATTCACAATATCAAAAATGCCAATTACACTCTCAAAAAAGTCAATTATACCATTTTTTCTTATAATAATATGATCTTTATCAAAAGCCGGGTAAATTGCGGGAACAGGATAATTCCATGGATATCCTCCCATAAAATTATCAAGAGAATTTATCTCTTTTTTATCAATATCTATAATTTTTGCTGTGGAACAATAGGGAAAATCAGGACAAATAAGAAGATGTTTTTCATCCAGAAAAAAATATCTAGGGTCTCGATTAGACCTTTCTTCATGTGTCATGATAACGGTGCCATGTGTAGTTTCTCTCATTTTAAATTCATAGATGAAACTTACTACATATCCACGCTCTTCTTCAGCTTCCGGATATGCTTTTCTCAATGCTTCTTTGGATACACATACACGCCCTGATGGAGAAAAAATATAATCATAACTCAAAGAATTTTGCACTAGCAACTTCTCTTTATACGTTTGTTTAGAATTTTGCTCAAGAAGATAAACATCGCTTTTTCTATCTAGTTTTTTAAATTTTTTAACAATAAACTTTCTATGGTTGGGCGAAATAAAAGTGCAATTTTTTAAAATTAAATTACAACTTTTTATGTAGAGTGATGAGAACTTTTCGAGTAAATCTGTTGGCAATTTTTTTATATTATCTATGTAAGCGCCATTCTTAATATTTTTTTCACATGCTACGATACATAAATCTGTAAGCGCAGGAACTTCGAATTTGCCACAATATAATGGCAAATAAAGAAAAAAAATTAATAATGCTATTAATTTTTCTTTCATGCAATCTTCTCTCATGTATTAAAATAGTAATAATTCGAGAATAATAGCTTTTTAAAATTATTACTTCAAGAAAAGAAGGCGAGACTTGATTTAATTTTTTGTTTGATGCTCTTTGATAATATCGCGATAAGCGCGGCCACCGGGTCTTAAAGTAGCTTGTTGTTCGTTAAAATTATAATTGAACAAGCCAAATTTTTGAGTATATCCCATGTCCCATTCAAAGTTATCAAATAAAGACCAATAGATATAACCACGTACATCAAAACCATCATCGATAGCTTGTGAAAGAGCGTACAAGTAACGGCGAATAAATAACTCACGTTTATTATCCTGTACATCTGCTATGCCATTTTCGGTAATATAAATTGGTACATTAAAAACAGATACTTGTTTGATAGCATCATAAAATCCTTCAGGATAGAATGCATAGGGCATATCTGTTTTAATATCGATATTTCTATAACCATCTTGGAAAAAATTATTAAAGATTCCCGTATATTGTAATAAGACATGGGAATAATAATTAAGACCAATAAAATCAAGTGAATGCGGCGCATCTGGATTATTACTTCTTAAACGTGCAAACAATGGTACGTCAAATCTAAATTTACCCGTCTCAAAAAACTGCATAACGCATTCATTCATGATGTGATTAAATTGTCTACATACCGAAGCTTCTGCATAACTAGTATCTGAAAAAGGATGGAATTGTAAAATATTATGAACAATGCCAACGTGAGCATCTTCTCCACCGGGTAGAGATTTTATTTTTTTATATACAGCAACGTGTGCCGTGAGCAAATTTCTCAGAACTCTTCCCGCTTTGCCAATATTGCATACACCTGGTGGATACACACCGCGCATATAACCTTGCAACATATATACTGTTGGCTCATTTATTGTGCACCATAATGATACACGATCCCCCAGAGCGTTAAACATCGTTTCACAAAAACGGACAAAATAAGAAATATTAGATTTTTTTTCAAAAGCACCTTTTTCTTCAAACCACTGCGGATGAGTAAAGTGATGCAATGTAACAATCGGTTTAATACCCGCTTTTATGAGAGCATCACATAGATCTTGATAATGCTTGATTGCTGCAGGATTAAATTGGCCTTCTTCGGGCTCAATATTGCCCCATTCAACGGAAAATCGTAATGCATTAACACCCAATTTCTGAGCTGAAGTAATAACCTGTTCAGAAGAATTCCAAAAATTACATGCCCATGATGATCGATGTTGCTGGTAGGGGCCCTTTTCCCACGTAGCCCAGTTGCTATGAGGACAATTAATAGCACCAGAATACTGATATTCTGCTAATCCAATACCCCACATGAAATCTTTTGGGAAAACAGAGCTATGAACATCTATGTCTTCCCAATTCCAACGCTCTTCTTGGGCATTAAGCGCAAAAATACTGAGAAAAAGAAAAAATATTTTTAAAATTGTTTTCATATCGTATGCTTATTTATGAGTTTTCATTAATTGTAAGTAAGCAACATTAATAACTTTAGTCACTTCTGTTGCTCTATGCTTGTTTTCGGCGGGTTGTCTATCCGGGTGATAATGCATAAGTAATTTTTTATAGTGCTCTTTAATCTGCTGAGTTGTAGCATTATGTTTCACTTTCAGAACAGATTCAGGAGTATATGAACCACCAGATTTTATTTTATTGTAAAATTCTTCCAATGTTTCAAGTTGTGATAATGTATCAGAAAAAGAAACTGTTTGATAGGTCTTTTTGCTCTGTGATTGCGTTTGAGAATGTTCATGATTTTTGTCAGAACTATTATTGTTGTTCCAGTTCGATTTTTTTGATTTTGGTCCTGTGTAGGGATTTTTTGCTCCTAGCCCCGGTTCCAATACATCAAGCATCGCTCTTAAAATAATATCCATCGGATAATTATACCAAGATTCTCCTCGTGCGAAGTTAAACATAAAATACTTTTCTTGTTTTAAATTATTCAATCGCTCTTGTAAATACTCGATTGCATCTTGTAAAGGCAGATTATCTTTATTTATTTTTTGTAGAATTACTTGAAGAGCGCCAATATTATAACTCTCGGTCGCCTCCATAAAAAGAGATTTCATATCGACATGCTTTGATATTAACAGCTCCATAAGCTTTTTTTGATGTTCAACTTCTGATTGCTTAATGCCAATATGCCAATTTCCTGCCTTGAAGCCGGAACGTCTTAATAATTCTGTAGCAAGATCTGTTCCAGAATCAAGAAACCACAAAGATTTTTTAAAGCAAGAAGCATCTAATTTTTCTAAACATGAAAAGAGATGGTCTTCTTTTTCATGAAATAAGTAATGAGATCTTTTCAAAATCTCTCTGATTGATGAAAGAGTAGCCTCATCTTGTTTATGAAACCCAAACCAATTCCAACTGTAATATCTATTCTGGGTAATTATAGGTTTTTGGACTTTGATATGAACTGTACTAAAAATAGAGTTAGATGGTATATTTGGGGCAAAAATAGCTTTATTAAGCTGTTTTCCTGGGATATTATAAGAAGAGATTATTGAAGCGAAATAGGTAGTTTTAGCTAATATACAACCAGTCTTGATCCCATAAGCGTTTACAAGACTTAGAGCAGGCACCATAGCCTGGGCTTGGAAAGCCTGTGCAAGGCCTGTAATAAGAGCAAAATAAGCTATTTTTGATAACATTTTCACGTCAAAATCCCCACTTTTTACAGTCTAATAATTTCTATTTGATAATTTATCATTATATATTTATTTTAAAAATAGTCAAATTTGAATAAATTATAAAATGGGCTTTAGATACCTTCAAAAAAGCATCAATTTATGATATTTTAAGAGCTATATTTATACTTATAAAAGGCAGCTATCAGTGGCAGAAACATCGATTTTATCCCGTTATCCCGAATATGAAGTTACTATTGGTATAGAAGTACATGCACAGCTTACTACAAACAGTAAGATATTCTGTTTTTGCTCTAATGGGCCTGCACAGGAGCCTAATACCAATATTTGCCCCATATGCACAGGGTATCCGGGGGTCTTGCCGCTTTTGAACAAAGAAGTTGTCAATCATGCCATTATGACCGGCCTTGCCACCAAGTGCACTATTAATCCACACTCAGAATTTGCGCGTAAACATTATTTTTACCCTGATTTACCCAAAAATTACCAAATTACCCAAAGTGATAAACACATTTGCCAGAATGGCTCTGTAACGATACGTCTTGAAGACGGTTCGGCAAAAAAAATTAGAATTATGCGTATTCACATGGAAGAAGATGCTGGGAAAAATATGCATTCTCCCCATAGCAATGAAAGCTTTGTTGATTTAAATAGAACAGGTACGCCGCTGCTTGAAATTGTCACACAGCCGGATATTTCTAGCTCCTATGAAGCAAAAGCTTATTTAAAAGCACTGCGCTCGATTGTTATGTACCTTGATGTATGCTCTGGAAATATGGAAGAAGGCGCATTCCGTGCTGATACTAATATTTCTGTTAAAAAGAAGACAGACACCAAGCTGGGCACACGATGCGAACTTAAAAATATCAATTCTTTTAAATTTATTGGCGATGCAATCGAATATGAGATTGAGCGCCAAATAACTATGCTTGAATCTGGGCAAAAAATACGGCAAGAAACACGTTTGTGGGATACCAAAGAACGCAAGACAATATTGATGCGCAGTAAAGAAGAAGCTGCCGACTATCGTTATTTACCAGACCCTGACATTCGCCCTTTATATGTCGATGAAGCATGGATTGCCTCAATAAAAAGTAGAATGCCAGAACTTCCCGATGAGAAATATGATCGTCTTCAAAAAGAGTATGGGCTTTCTGCTTATGAAGCTGAAATTTTGATTAATGATCAAGACGTTGCCGATTATTTTATACAAGCTGCTCAAGAAACCACGAGTAAACTACTGATTAATTGGGTACTGCGCGATGTTATGGGCTTTATCAAAGAACATAAAATTTCTTTAGCAGAATTTAAAATCACACCCCACATACTTGCGGAGCTTGTTAATCTTGTTGACAACAACACTATCAATGCTCGTATAGCTCAAGATGTGTTTGCAGCTGTTGCGAAAACAGGAGAATCACCACGCGCATATGTTAAAAAACATAGCTTAGAACAAGTTGAAGATACTCAAGAACTTGAACGTATTATTCATGAAATTGTAGCTTCAAATCCTCAACAAGCAGCTGATTATAAAGCTGGTAAAGAAAAGTTATGGGGATTTTTTGTGGGCCAAGCTATGGCAAAAACCAAAGGCAAGGGTAACCCACAAAAAATACAAGAGTTGCTTAAAAAAGCTTTGCAATAATTATTTGCATAGTTTTAGAAATTCTGCAAAATGCTCACGAGTTTCTTTAAGAGAGTTTTCAACTATTTTTTCATCGAAAGCTAATCCCTTTTTTGATTTATGCATCTCATCAAGATAGCGTACCCATGCTGTATGTGTAGAGAGCAAGAAATTTTTCATATAAGGCTTAGATTTTTTTCTCTTCCACTGCGAACTCGAATTCAAAAAATTTACAACAATCTCTTCAAACTGCTTATCTTCTGCAAAATAATTGAGCAAACTCTTAGAGATAAATAGATCGGCAACATAGGTAGAATCAAGAGAACTTTCTTCTTTTGATTTATATTCAGCCTGCTTTAATCCATAACTTGATAAAGAGAGAAGCGAGGTACTCTTATGAATTACACTATTCTTATACTCCCTCTGCATATCATTAATTGCACGACCTAGAGAAGAATTATATGTTTTTCTATTTTTTGGCATATGTTGTGCTGCAAGTTTTCTTCGTTCTTCCTGATCCTTTTCTATTTGCTTAATCAGGTTATTAAATTCCTCACTGCCAATTTGTATTTCGGTCTGAGAATCCATAGAAGTTATTGGTATTATAAAAAAGAGATTACTCATAAATAAAATTATTTTTTTATTCATATGAAAATTCCTATCGCTAAAAAAACTTTTATTCTAGTATATAAGAAAAGCATTAAAAATAAAGCAGGGTTATGATCTGATTCTACTTCTTACAAAAGCTCATAACAATAAGGCTTCCCTAAGTGATGCTTGATTGGACTCTTCTTAATCTCAGATTCATAATAATTACAAAGTTGAATTGCACAAATTATCTTCTCAAAATCTTTGTCACTCTTATTATTATTATATTTCGATTCATGTAAGAATTTTTCATAATAATCATGGCGCTCTTTAAGATCTATAAGATGCGATGCATGTGCAAGTACATTAAGATTTTTGCTATCATAATTATTAATTGCTGTACGAATAAATTGTTCTCTTTTTTTATTAATAATTATTTTTTCAAGCTCTATTTGATCTTGTACTGCCTGCGCGCGCGCATAAAAGAGCTTATTTTTTTCTTCAATTTCTTTCTTTTCCAATTTTCTTCTAAAATCTGGACCGGAGAGTTCATCTCCTGGCCTCTTTTTTGTTTTAATAGTTTTAATAGAAGGCAATGTTATCTTATTATTGGAATTTATCATTCCATTCAATGAGCTTGCGCTCGCAATAAAAGCAAATAAAATTAATATTTTTTTAAACATCTGGTTCCCTTTAAATCCTTAATTATTTTTGGAAATTTTTCTTCATAAGAACGCTTTATACGACATGCTTCAATTATCTGTGAGTATCTTTGTCTTCCAGACAGTGTAGAATGGTATAATTCTGGAGATATACTTGAAAGCATTTCGTTCGCCAATTCATAATCCTTAATGCCCTGTGCCAGTGCTGCAATTTTATGCAGCACTGGTAGAAATTGTGATGATTTTTTAAATTTCGGCATCTCATTTTCAACAAACTTTTTCTCGGCACTAAACGCTGGCTGATTAAGAAGTTTTTGTATAATTTTCCTATTAAGAAAATCGCTATAGGCTTTATCAAATTTCTCGTCAAATGTTTGAATTCTATGCTCGCAAAGCCAATTTTCTTTAACTTCAGCCAAATTTATTTCTTGGTCATTACTTGAAACAATTTTAGAAATTTCCATTGCGCTTAATGGAACAAGACAAGATAGACTAGCCAATAAAAATAATATTTTTTTAAACACAAAATCACCTTAATTTATATAATATTATTATTAATATTACTAATATAACATAAATATAAATTCTGTAAAATTCAGGGGATTTATCTCAATCTTCTACTTTAATGGCTATTTTCTGGGGCTTTTTTGATAATAATTCCGTAATCTTTGAGCTTCTTCTCAGAAACAGGGGTTGGAGCTTCCATCAGTGGGTCAATTCCCCGTGCAGTCTTAGGAAATGCGATTACTTCCCTGATAGATTCACAATCTAAAAGTAACATAACAAATCTATCTATTCCCAACGCGATGCCACCATGCGGAGGAAAGCCTAGCTCTTGTGCTTCAAGCAAGAATCCAAAATGTTCGCGCATCGTTTTAACATCAAACCCTAAAAAGTCGAATATTTTTTTCTGTACTTCAGGATTATGAATCCGAATTGAACCGCCACCCAACTCAATACCATTCATAACGATATCATAGGAACGGGCCTTAATATCTTCCGGCTTTTGCTGTTCCCACCCCGCTTGCGGGCTTGTAAATGGATGATGTACCGATGCCCAACCTTTATTTTCTTTATCATAAGCTAACAGCGGAAAATCTGTTACCCAAAAAAGACTCATCTTGTCATGCGGTATGCGTTTTAAATCTTTTGCAATCTGTAATCGCAACCTTCCCAAATGCTCCCATGCATCTTTATAATCGCCCGCAATAATAAATAAGGTATCCCCCAGTTTAATGGAGGGCATATATTCTTTAAGCTGATCAATAAAATCATGTGGTAAAAATTTTGCAACCGGAGCATCCAGAGTGCCATCGATATTATATTTTAACCAAATAAGCCCCTTGGCCCCATTTTTCAATGCTGTTGCAACCCAATTTTCTAATTCTGAGCGAGAAAATATATGGTCAGAAACTGCAAATACACCAACTCTGCCGCCATTTTTTAAGACCGCTTTTAAAAATGAAAGTTCTGTAGTCGCAAAAACTGATGTAATATCATGTATCTTATTTCCAAAACGAAGGTCTGGCTTATCTGAACCATAGGTATGAAAAGCTTCTTGATAGGTCATGCGCGGCAATGGCAACGCAATATCTTTGTTAAACAATTTCTTAAAAAGATATTGAAAAAGATTTTCTATGAGTGTTTGGATATCGCCTTCTTCAACAAAAGACATTTCAATATCAAGTTGTGTAAATTCCGGCTGGCGATCTGCACGCAAATCTTCATCTCTAAAGCAGCGAGCTATTTGGAAATACTTTTCTATACCCCCCGCCATTAATAATTGCTTATACAATTGTGGCGATTGTGGCAATGCATAAAAAGAACCTTGATGCATACGAGATGGTACTAAAAACTCCCGCGCCCCTTCTGCAGTATTTTTTGTCAAAACAGGAGTTTCAACCTCAAAAAATTCTGCCTTATTAAAAAATTCACGCATTGCAAAAATAATATCATGTCTCAAGCGTAAATTTTCTCTCATTTCTGGCCGTCGCAGATCCAAGTACCGATATTTTAAACGAAGTTCTTCTTCAACATTGCCCGCTTCTTCTAATGCAAATGGCAATGGCTTTGCTTTGTTAAGAATTGTCAGAGCAGTCACCTGTAATTCAAATTTGCCCGTTGGAAGCTCACTATTAACTGTTCCTGGCGCTCGCTGAACTACCAACCCAGTAACAGAGATGACATATTCAGAACGTAATTCATGTGCTTGCGCATGCGCTTCTTTTGAAAATTCTGGATTAAGAACAACCTGCATGAGCCCGCTACGGTCACGAAGATCGATAAAAATCAATCCACCATGATCCCGCCGCTTATTAACCCAGCCGCAAAGAGTGATACTTTTATTAAGATAACTTTGGTCTACCTTGCCACACGGCAATGTCCGCTTGAAAAATTCCATATATACACATCCAGAATAGTAATATGCGCTAAAAAACAGCTATTTTCTTATTTTAGCAGAATTACAACAAGCTACAAATTGTAAAATTACTTATAGTCAATCTTGTTAATTCTTATCGACCACAAGTCGAGGAGCTCGAACCCATCCAAGTCCATTAATATAATTTTCTCTCATATTTTTGCGCCGAGCGGCAATTGTCAGAAAAAACTGCTCGTGAACAATCGCTTTTTGTTCATCAGTTCCATTTTTATGTATATTAACAAGAAATATAAATTCAGCTTCACTACAAAGAGGGATGCGACTTATTTTTGATCTCTTCATTTCTGGAACTTTTACATTATCTTTCAAACTTGCTTCATCCATAGCGCATACAGAAAAACATACGCACGAGAGCAATAATAACTTTTTCATAAAATCCTTATATAAAGTTTAACAATATTTTTTACAATAATGTGCTACGCGCAAGCAAAATACTTTGCCCATGCGTCTGCGATCTTGACTTGATAATTCAAAAGATTTATCTGTAATATCTATACTTTTATTTTCTTTGGATCGAATTTTAGTTATTAATTCTTCTACTGTATTAGTTTTAATAGCATCGATAAGATTAATTTTAATTTCATGCTTTTCTGCTTCCAATCCATCAATCATTAACATGATATTCATTTTTTCTAGAGAATTATTGCCTGATTTTAATTTTTGAACAAACGGCATAATCTTTTTATTGTAATATTTTTTGAGCGATTCAGAATAAGCAAAGTATTTTATTTTAATACTTTTTATTTCATCTGCTGTACACCCATCTAGTTCTTGCATATTTTTTTCTATGCGCTCAAATTCTTTGTCATCAGCTAAATAAGAATTAAGAATTTTGTAGAGTAATTTATTATTGGTTGGTTCAAATGGAGCGACCAATCCGCCAATCTGATAGGCAATTCCACACAACCCATAACAATTTTTCTTAACAGTCACTCTTTCTACACTTTTATCTTTAAATTCAAATGTAGCATTCAAGCCACCAAATTTATCTTCGATAGTACATTGATTAAAAGATTTATGATCAAAAGCAAAGAGTATTGCAGGATCAAACCCCTCAAGCCCAATACCATAGTCTTTTTTTATTCGCTGTGTAATTTCTAATTTTTCTTTTTCTGAATACTGCGGCACACATGCTGAAATATTCTTCATAGCGTTTGCAGAAAAACATATGCATGATAGTAATAATAATAACTTTTTCATAAATTCATATCACTATTCTATTGATTCTATTTTATCCATTTCCAATATTCTAAATTTTTCATCAAATTGAAAAATTCCCCAAGCATCATTATACTTAAATTCTTCTAGCGCTTCTTCCGTGCGAACATTATGCTTAATTGCTTCCTCTTCTCTTCTCCACGATTCATTTTTTATCATGTTATATAAAGTATCATGAGTAATAGTATATTTGTTATAAATTTCAGTCTCATTGTTTTTTTCTATAATATTAAATTCCTTATCATCAATTCTTTCTACAATTAACCACTTCCGCTTCTTGCCAGAAATAACAAACTTTTTTACAACATCTTTATCATAATGTTCAGTTATAGCGACATCTTTAAAAGAACTTACATTTAAAAATTGCAAAAATTGGTCTTTGTCCCTATAAATCTTTGCATTCGCTTCATCTTTCGCAATCTCCATAGCGCTTGCAGAAAAACACATGCATAACAATAATAATAATTTTTTCATTTTATTCCCTGATATAAAATATAACTATAGAAAATAATTATACTTTGAAAAATAATTTTGATCAAAATATAAGAGATCACTATTTTTCAACAGAAAACCGTAGATGAAGACCTTCTAACCATTCATAACATGTTTTTTCGTGCACTGTGATAAATTGTGTGCTGATAGGTTCAAAAACGCCTTCGCTTATTTGTTTTTTTGTATTGAGCAATATGCTATAGTTAAATTTTTTTTCACAAGTAGGAAATTTGTAACCAACAAATTCCTGCCCATTATACAGAATAGCACGATATTCAGTTATTTTTTCCCCTTTTTTACATTCTACTTGCCCTACGATAATCTCATAACTAGAAAGTAGTGAATCAATAGCAGTTGCAGTATTAGATATTTTTTCTATTTTTTCAAGACTTGCAAGACAATCTTTAAGTTTACGCAACTTTTCTTCTGTCATAGCGCATATAGAAAAGCAAACACATAATAGCAATAATAATTTTTTCATAACTTATTTCTCTATTGTAATTTTTTATAAAGCAAAACATAACTCAATGAATTTAATTTACAAGGTGCTTCCACAAAACCTAAATTCTTATAAATATCGATAAGAGATGCTCTATCTTTATACACATAAGTTTCTACCCTCTTGCATTTCTTATTTTTTAGTTGTTGAAAAAAATCAAAAATCTTTTGTTGCAGCTGTAATTTATTTTCATCAGTTATTTTAAATTTATGGGGAATATTTATTTCAATATCACCATCACCATAACTATTTCTTGCAATAATAGGGCTATTTTGAATGATGAGAGCATTGAGCTCTTCTTCTTTCATAGCACTTGCCGAAAAGCATACGCACAAGATTAATAATATTTTTTTCATAGCTTTGCTTTAAATTCAGATTCCCCAAATTTCTCCACATATTCATCATAGCTCATAGGTTTACTTTCTACTGCTTTGAGCAATGCATCGTATACTTTTGAATGAGGAGTTTGATATCGGCAAATTTTATCACCCTTATGCTCATAGATAAAATAATTTACTTTACCCTTTTTAATAACCAAACAACCCTTCTTTTTAATACCATCAACATGGAATAATGCAGCCAATTTTTTTTTATCCTTTTTCGGATCACTGCTATGCTTTACAACCAATGATGTAAATGGACTTAGCAAATCTTTTTCCAGTTCTTGTTCAGTAAAAAGTTGCAAATCTTGTTGTACTGGTGCATCTGCTAAAATTTCATCCCACCAAATGTCTCTCTCTTCTTTCACAATCTCCATAGCGCGCGCAGAAAAACACATACATAACAATAATAATATTTTTTTCATAGAACCTTCTCATAAAATACAAGTTTGATAATTAATTATATTTTGGAAAGTAATTCAAGTCAAAAACTTATGAGATATTATTCTTTGACATGCGCTTTATTAGAGTCTAGATAAAAAAATGTTTCTGCAATTGTTAACAGCATATTTATGATAATTAGAAAAGATTCGAAAAATACCACTTTCATAATAATACGTACAGATGGCGTATGAAATATTTTTTCTCCAAGCCACATGAGAAGAATATTAATACATCCAAAAAGAGTAAAAATAATAATACCGAAGATAAGAAAACTGAATAAAATAGCAATAATGGTGAAAAAATATTTCTTAAAAAAATAGAGCGCATCTTTGAGAAGATTTTTAAAATGCGTTACATTATCAGCAATAAGAGGGATACACACAAAGTTGAGCATATACTGCGTAGAAACTATCGCAAACAATAATAAAAACGCATAGAGAGCCCGTTGCTCATCATAATATTTTGGTAAATATTCTGAAATATCAAGTAAAAATTCTAATAAAAAAATCCAGATGAAAAATCGCCACGCTGCAACAGCTCGTGTACAAGTAAGTACAAATGATGCAACAAGAGAACAATGTTTGTGATGCCATTCACACATCAAATGGCATGCTACCCAGAGCGAAATAAAAGTCATAATCGCATAATGGAGCAGCATCGAAACAATAAAGATATTTGATAGTGCTGAAAAACAAAAAATTGCTGCCGCGCATAGGCCAAACAATGCTATACACCACAACTGCGGAGTAACGAGCATTCTATGAATACTAATTCCAAAAAGTTCTAAAACTTTCATACCAACCTCTTTTATTACGGTATAAAAGTGGAGATAAATAGTCAATCTTAACGCTACCCCTCGATACACCCAGGCTTCGCAAAAGCTACGCCGGGCACTCCCAGCCTTCGCCAAGGCTTCGGCGGGCAGGCAAGGGCGAGCGGATATCACCCGCTCATGGTGAGCCTGTCGAACCATGCAGCGAAAATAAGCAACCGCTTCACCCTTCGACTCCGCTCAGGATGAGCGAAACTAGAGCTGTTAGAATTTGTACTCAAGACCTATGTTAACAAAATATCCAGGACATGCATTAAGAAGTGGCACTTTGTTCACGCGAACGCCAGTGTCATTTAAGCTATCTAAGAATTTTTGTTGATCTTTATTGAGTGGACGACCTTGAATATCTTTAAAATGGCCACCAGGAATAAAGACAGCGCCAACCAAGAAGAACTTAAGGTCAACCAATATCATGGTTTCTATAAATGTATTAAGTTCTAATCCCAGATATCTTCGAGCACAGCCAGTTTTTAAATTACCACTTTCATCTCGGTCAAAGAAATGGGTGCGATTATCTTGCCAATATGCGAGAGCATTGGGATTAATACTCCATGCCTGAGACCAGGTCATAAATTTAAGCCATAATGCACTGCCAGTGTAAATAAGATTAGTAAAACGTGTTACCGTTGTTGCAAAACGATCACCAACTAAATCCGATGATGGGAATGACAATACACGCGGAACTTTACCAGACCCATTTAACAAGAATGCACTCTTGACCCGTGTACCATTATAAATTTCTTGCAAGCTAATAAAGCCATCATATTTTCGGTGCGGTCGTTCATCATCTTCAGTAAGCACCTTATGAGGCGCTTCATCACCACTTGCAAAACCTACAGCAAGTGCAAGTTTAGCATGTGGCCTATGCAACCAATATGCCATATCAAATACTGCCATCGCACCATGGTATTTATTTTCATACGGATTTCTGAAACGGTTATCATCGTTCTGGAGATTATTACCAATTGGCATCCCGTTTTGGCTAGCACATTCAAATGACGTATCAATAGTTTGTTGATTTGCTTTAACAAAGACAGCTTTTTTTCCAGCAAGATCATTTGTCGCAGGATTGTCATTAATGGCAATAACTTTGCTGTTCACAAAAAATGGAATACCGATGCGCAGTTCTTTTTCAACAATATTTTTGTCAACCCCTTTAACATTCTGATGACCAAAATTTTTTGCTACTTCTCCACCAAATTCCCAATCACCACATTCAGATTCGAATGCAAAACCAAACGTAGCTAACTTACTTGATGAATCGCCGATAAAATCGATTTTTTGTTCTTTTTCATGATCAAAAAGACCATATGGTTCTAAAGAAATCCAATGCCCTTCACTATCCCATGGCAGCCATTTAAGACGTGCTGCTGCTATATAATTAAGAATTCGAGGCCCACGTGCTTGATTAAATTTGTGCCCATATTGATTTGCTCGCATTCTTTGATTCTCATTATCAAATGTGCCTGCTTTATTATCAGCAACTTCAAAATAAATATCATAGGTTAATCTTCTTTTTTCAATAATTTCACCTGATAATTTAAAACCAGGAGCATATTGCTGCACAGAGTTTGCTGGGTTATATCCAAGCAAATCAGGTGTTGTAGTATATGCATCACCCAAAGAAATTCCGCGACCTAATTGAAACGGAAACAATCCCATCGTAAAATAATGCTTAGTGTCCCATTTTCTATTAAAGAGCCCACCAAATTCAAATTCCATCCATAATTCACGAATAATAGGAACATGAACATTAATAGGGTGCTGATGATCACCAATAACAGCATCAAGATCTTTGATAGTACTAAACCCCGTATTTGCAATCGATTCAGGGTCTCCCCATGTACCTTTATTACGAATCGTACTTTTTACTTTCATGACATCATAACCATGGCTTTTTGGTTTAAAGCGATATAAAAAATTCAAATCGTAGGTATGTTTACCAGGAATAATAACCTCATCCCCATGCAACCTGAGATTGTCACCATAAAAGCCTTCAATTCGCAATTTATTGCTAATCTCAAAAATACTGTCGCCATTTTGATAAACAATAGGCATTTTTAAAAACTGCGGTTCTGGCAAGCTTGCCATTTGTTCTACTTCATTAAGCTCGTTAATTTCTTGTTTTGCAGAGCAATTAAAAAAAGAGAGGGCTATGAAGCCCAATAAAAACCATGATGTATATAATTTCATGAAAAATTTCCTCAAGGGAGTATACTTAAAAAGTGCAAGAAAAGACTTTAAAAAAGATCTCTTATCGTGTAAAGCTAATATTTTTAGTAGATTTGTCAACAAAAATAGCTGAATTATCGAGGATTTTAGATGGTACATACAAAAACAAATCTCTTTGGCGCACATGTTTCAATTGCCGGTGGACTTGATAAAGCATTTTCCCATGGCGAAGAATTGGGCTGCACGGCAATCCAAATATTTACCCACAGCAACCGGCAATGGGCTTTAAAGCAATTAACTGACCAAGAAATTACCACATTTAAGCATGCTTGGAAAAATTCAACTATCCAATCAGTTGTTGTTCATGCAAGCTATCTTTTAAACCTTGGTGCAACAAATGCTGCTGTACATAAGAAAACACAAGAAGCACTCATACATGAACTGGAGCGGTGCCATAATCTCGGCATACAGCTTCTTATCATACATCCTGGCTCACATGGCGAATCATCACGAAAAGACTGTTTAAATAAGATTATAGAAACTATAAACCAAGCGTTAGAAAAAATTCCTGGAAAAACCATTCTTTGCATAGAAAATATGGCAGGTCAGGGTACTTCTGTTGGCAGCACGTTAGAAGAACTAGCCTACATCGTAACGCACGTTAAACAGCAGGCTAGAATTGGCATCTGCATCGATACATGCCATGCATGGGCTGCAGGATACTCACTTGCAACGTCTCATGATTATCAAGCATTTTGGAAACAATTTGACACTCTTATTGGGCTTAACTATCTCAAAGCACTGCATCTCAATGACTCAAAAAATGCGCTTAGTTCCCATGTTGATCGGCATGAGCATATTGGCAAAGGTTCAATTGGGCTTGAAGCTTTTAGACTTATTATGAATGATAAAAATTTTACCACTCTTCCCAAAATTTTAGAAACGCCTCACGACAAACATGGATATGGGTTTAAAGAAAATCTAGAAGTTTTACGAAAATTAATTAAAGAATAAATTATTCTTCAATTATCGCCTTTTTCTTGGCTGGCAAAAAATTTTCTTTCGAAACAACTTTTGTGCCAATTTGTTGCTCAATATCTTTGCGCGTTCTTCCTGCAACAGCGCCACCATCTTTGGCGTCAACTCGAAGCTTTGGCACACCTTGGGAATTTCTTTGCTGACTGATTTGTGTTGTTGTAGCTTCACCAAGCATGGTTATAATAAGTTCCAAATCAGTCATATGATCACGTAGATTTTCTTTATCAAGCTCTTTAATTTTTTTATGATCATCAACTTTCAAGCCAAAAGCACCTTGCATAATATCATTTGTTAATATCGCATAATCAACTGATTTTTGCGCTCCTCGCATTTCCCATTCATCAGTCAACTTTTGGCGAACAGCCATCCCACGCAATCGTTTTTCAATCCATTCTTTGGGATAACCTTTTTTTTGCATAAAGATTTCTAACTCTCTCTATCCCCAATTCAGGATTTGCAATCTCATCAATACGTTCTTTACCTGTTTTTGCTAGCCACAGCTTAAATGGTTCTGCTTTGGGCGAAGGGATGGCTTGAATAATTCGTAATACACCTTCTGTATTTGCACAATCAGTCGTATACTTTTTGCCATCAGAAGCTTCTAGTTTCAGTCCGTGACAAAATGTCACGACCTCACTTCCTTCAGCCACCAATCTTTGTTTAAGCTTTCTCCAATAGGCACCTGAGTCAGTACTCTCTATAAGAACAGCGCAAACATCGACAATCGAAAAATGCCATTCATTATTAAATAATATTTTACGAACTCGCGCTCCGTCGAAAACAGATATTTTCGTTAATTCATGTGTTAGCATAAAAAATCCTCATCAGCTTTTATGAGTTAATTTTTTTAAAGATAAGTTAGCACTATATATTATTATCCGGGGACTGAGAAGACAGTAATAGTTAAAGACCCAAGCGCTAAGAAGGAATCGTCGAAATTTGAGCCTTTAACTATTACGTTCTCATAAGCAGTGCTTCTCAACCAATACTACCAGTAAGGAGTTGGAAGTATTTTTTATGAGTCAGAAAACTCATGAAGCTTTTTAAGTTTCAACGATATGACAGAAAAAACAACAAGAAAAAGAATGCAACAAATTAAGCAACAAGAAAAGCGTGTATTATGAGGGATTTCTTAAAAATCGAGTTGCTTTTTTGATTTTTTTTAAAAAAAGCAACAAATTATACCCACATGCTTGCATAAGAACACCATACCAAGCAAAAATGCTTAAAAAATAC
>Ga0207156_10004_pt1 | contig 61253 bp, 60 predicted proteins | sample Alteio_BWMinHeat_24_FD_153514 | JGI IMG/M metagenome (GOLD analysis project Ga0207156, IMG submission 153514) | Enriched cells from forest soil in Barre Woods Harvard Forest LTER site, Petersham, Massachusetts, United States -... | ecosystem: Environmental > Terrestrial > Soil > Temperate forest >...
GCAAGTTCCGTTTTGAGAGATAATTGATGATCAGTTTTTAATTTTCTTACTTGAGCTACCAATGCTACAATAAGATTCATAATCTGCGTAGCTTCGTTATTGGTATAGGTGTAATCAAAAGAAGAAAACTGTATAATGTGAATAGATTTTTCTATTACTATGCTCGCATACACTTCTTTAAAAATTGCTTCCGTAATGTGCGGAATAAATGGCGAATACAGTTGCAATAAACGAATACCAGTTGTATATAACATGCGTCGTGTTGCACGTACCTGTTCTGGAGAATATGCTGCAGGGTTCATCAATTGGTCTTTAATGAGTTCAAGGTAATTATCACATACATCGTGCCAGAAAAATTTTTCAAGAACATCAAGCGCTAAACTTAATTCATGTTCTTCGCAATGGCGTGTGTAGTGCTTGAACATGGTGCACAGGGTATCTGCAAGCCACTGGTGCGCCCTTCGACTTCGCTCAGGGTGAGCGGGAATTTCATGTATAAACTTCCAATCATGTTCAAGAGTGCCGTCAAAATCTGGATTCTTAACCGTATGTTCAGCAATAAAGATAAAAGCGTTCCATAATTTTGTTAAAAGACGCTGGCCAATTTTAAACTGGCTTTCTGAAAACGCAACGTCATGCCCCAGTTTTGCGCTGGATGTCCAATAACGAATAACATCAGCAGGATATATTTTAAGCAAATTTTCTGGAACTAATGGGCTGTTGCCTTGTGATTTAGAAATTTTTTCTTTTTCAGTACTTAACACATGGCCGGAAATAACAATCGTTTTCCATGGAATAATGCTCGTGTGCATCCATGTTTTTACGATAGTATAAAACGCCCATGTTCTAATAATATCATGCGCTTGTGGCCGCATGCTCATTGGTAAAAAGCCGGCTTTACCATACATATCTGCACAAATATACGGCGTCAGTGATGATGTGTTCCAGGTATCCATAACATCCGTGTCTGGAATTAATTCAGTGCTGTCGCATGCTAGGCATTTTTGATTATAATTACTTTCTTGTGGATCAACAGGAAGATTTTTTTCGTCTGCAACCACAATTTCTGAGCAATTTTTACAATACCAGACTGGAAATGGAATTCCAAAGAACCGTTGGCGAGAAATTCCCCAGTCCCAGCTTAAATTTTCTACCCAGTTTTTATATCGCTGCTTCATAAATCCAGGATACCATGCAATAGAATCTGCCAATGTTAAAAGTTGTTCTTTATGGGGCAAAATGCTGATAAACCATTGGGAAATCATAAGATATTCGATCGGGTTTTTGCAGCGCTCATGAACATTTACTGCATGAGTAATCGTTTTTTGGTTTTTGATAAGCCCCCGTTCTTGTAATAATGCGAGCATAGTTTCTCGCGCAGCAGCAACTTTTAAGCCTGCAAGTGGCCCGCTTAAAAATTTACCATCGGTGCCAAATGAAGGTCGATACTCAAGTTTATATTTTTTAAACCATTCGATATCGGTTTTATCACCAAATGTGCAGCACATAACAAGCCCTGTACCTTTTTCGGGCACAACTAACTGATCAGCGATAAACTGAACTGTATTGCCATAGATGGGAACAATTGCTTGTTTATCTTTAAGATGTGTGTATCGTGCGTCATTTGGGTTATAGAAAATAGCAACGCATGAACCTAATAATTCAGGACGCGTTGTTCCGATAAGAATTTCTTCGCCATCGGTCGTTTTAAAAATAATGTCACTAAAAAGAGTCTGTTTTTCAACATCATCAAGTTCCGCTTGAGCAACAGATGTGCGGCATGTAGTGCAATACAGTGCGGGTTCATTCTTTTTATAAGCAAAACCCTTTTTATACAATTCGATAAATGATTTTTGGGAAATAGTGCGTGAGCGTACGTCAATGGTAGAATAGATCTGGTTCCAGTCAACAGAAAGCCCCATTCGTTGCCATAACTCTTTAAACTGGTCTTCAACAGCACGTGTTTCTTGCAAACAGAGTTCGATAAAAGCTGATCTGCCCATACTATGAGCGGTAACATTTTTCTTTTTTTCTACAAATCGTTCCGTTGGCAATCCGTTATCATCAAAGCCGAATGGATAAAAAACGGCATGCCCATTCAGCCGCTTGTAGCGGGCAATAATGTCAGTTTGGGTGTATGAAAAAATATGCCCGATATGAAGAGCGCCTGAAACTGTCGGCGGTGGGGTATCGATACTATACAACTCACCCATCTGATTTTCAAAAGCGTAAATCTTCTCCCGCTCCCAAAAATCCTGAACCTGCTTTTCCGCCTGAAGATAATCGTATTTTTTTTCCATCACCATTCATTCTTTAAAAAAGTATATATCCTAACAGCGTAATTGTTCTGAGCTATTGAGTCAAAGTCTTAGGATTATTCTTGGCCTCAATAGCCAGCAACTCTTTGCTCAGCGGATGATTTTGATAATACGGGTCTTTGCTAAATAAATAATCGGTAGGATAATTTCCAAATTGGGTTTCATCTGGTTGTGCAGAAAATGGGATTTCTCTACATCGTGGACCGAAGTCAGATCTATTTTTGTAAAAATTTCTAACAAATTTTTGTCTATAAAAAATAGTTTTATCGCCAGAATTTTTATTACAGCGAATCCAGCCTTTACGTAATTTGTTAACCGCAAAATTATAATGATGTATTATATTTGAAAGCTCTCCACAATCATTTATGATAATTTTTTCTTGAGGAGCATCGCAAATTTCAATAATATCATGGAAGCCAGATACATATTTGAGATACGGCAGCATTGAAATCACACTTTTTTCGGTTACAAAAAGAGTATTGTTTTTATCTTTTTCTGTAATTTCAAATTCTTTAAGTAATTCATGATGGGATTTTACCCCCGCATAAGCAAGAACTAATGAGCGAATTTCAGGCGGCATATGCCATTTAAATTGATTTGGAATAAAATTACGAGAATATGTGCACTCAGTATACGGAGTAATTTTTTTGATAGCGGGTAGAGGTTCTGGTGGACTAAAACCTTTCCATTTTTTAAATTTCCATATCCAATTTTTGGCATTCTTGCGTGCTTCTTTTTCTAAAAGAGCAAATTGCTTTTTATTTACAGGAATAAAATCGGTATCATCAGCTGCATCAACAATTTCTTGCGGCATATCAAACCACTCCCGCTTTTCCCTATAATCATTTATTATATCTACAATGAATGGCAAACTCCCAATTCCAATAAGCCTCACTGAGTCAATTGCAACATCTTTGGTAAGTACAAAAAATTCATGATCATGTTTAGAAGTAACTATAACTCCAAGTCCTAAACATGCAAGACCCAACCCAAAAAGTCCGGTAGCAGCAACAATATGTCCTAATCCTATAGCAATACTATGAATAGCTGGAGCTACATAATTCTTAATTGTCTTAAAATCGCGATATTTTTCAAAAAATGGGCAATATTCATTTTCAGGCATGGAGCATCTACCACATCCCTGCATAAAAGTCGGAATACATAGATTGAAAAGTAATAATTGTATTACAAAAATATTTTTAAGTTTTTTATTCATAATTTATTATTGTACCCTTTGAGTAATAAATGTAAATTATCAAGTTATTTACTTTTCTTACTATATTCTATATAATTATTACAAAATGCATTTTTTATTAAAGTAATTATCTAGATGGGGACTTTTATGATTAAGAAATATGTAATATTATTTATTTTCTGTTGTAGTATATCACATTTTGCCAGCCATTTTGGTATGCAAAGCTCGCCAAGAAAAATTGTTGATGCACATGGCAGAGTCTATGAGCTACGCGAAACTGATACGCAAGGTTCTGTTGAATTATCCAAACCAGGTTCTCAAGAATTTTTCATGGCTGAGTTTTATAAGCAAGGTTCTGCTCATCATCAAGATGAAACTCCGGAAGTATTTACAGATATAAAAACAGGTGAACCAATAAAACTTGTTATGAACTAATAATTCTTACAGCTTGCAATGCGAATTGAGAGGCCCTGAACAGCAGGGTTTATCAATTCTACTTTTTTGTAATATTCCAATGCGCGTGAAAAATTGCCTTGAGCGTACAAGCATTCTGCATAATTAAATAATAATTTTATATCGTTCGGGTTTTTGCCTAGAATTTTTTCATACCATTCACGCGCTATGGCATAATTGTGATTTAAGTAATATGCATTTGCTAAGAAAAATAGAGATTGGTAGGATCCACCTGTGAGTTGCACAACTTTTTGGTAGGCAAAAATTGCATCATCAAATTTTTTAAGCATACTACTCACCATGCCATATGCACTAAAGCCCATTTCATTATCAAAGTCTGCATTCATACAGCAATTTTTAAATGCAATCCAAGCATCTTCTTGTCGATTAAGTTCAAGATAAATTTTACCTTTATTAAAAAAAGCTTTGCCATAATATGGCCGAAGTTCGATCGCCCTGTTAACAATAACGAGCGCCTGCTCCCATTGCTGTTTGCCCATTAAAAAAGAAGCTAAGTTATTATATGCTTCCGGATAGTTGGGCCGCAAAGCAATACATTCTTTGATGGTCATAATAGCTGCATCATAATTGCCAAGAGCCGAGTAGGCTATGGCTCTGTTATTCCAAGCATCAACATATTTTCTATCAAGCATGAGTGCTTTTTCATAGAATGGAAGCGCGTCTTCAAATTTTTGCTGCTCTGCCAATGCATTAGCATAATTATTATATGCTCGTGCTTTTGAAGGAGATTTTTGTATTACGTCCCACCAAAAGGCTTGCGAAGAACTCCAGATGGTGTTACGCACGGATGTGCTGTAACCTAAACACAAAAAAAACGCTGCGCTGAGTATGAGAAATAATTTGTTTACGCTGCATTCTTCGACAAGCTCCCGACTTCGCCAAGGCTTCGACGGGCAGGCAGAATGACCCTTCGACAAGCTCAGGGTGAGCGGGGTTGATGGCTCAAGCATATTAAACAAGTGTAAAACGCGCACGATTATCATGCTCATGCCTAAAAAAATTCCCAACGAAGCAAGATAGGTTTTATAATCAGCAATTAATTCAGTTGAAGGAATAATACTTGCACGGGGAAGAACTAATATAAAAAACCAGAGACAACAAAAACTAAAAATATCAGTAGGGTTTTTGATTAAACGATAAAGAATATATCCAGCGAGTAGTACAAGAAGTGCAAATGGCGCAAGACATTCGAGAGCAAAAAAATTCTCAACTAAAACCCAATCATAATCAGCACTCATAGTGAATGGCCAGAAAAAAATACTTATATAGTGAAGAATTACTTTAAATTGGGAAATGCAAAATAAATAGGGCGTAATGGCTTGATCTGCATGTTCAGTTAAAATGTTGCCAATATTATTTGAAATTGCAGTTTTTAGGCCAAAAATCGAAGCAAAGTATGCTGGCTTGAGAAAATAAAGATACATGGTTATGACAAGAAAAAAAATTGCTGCATGAATGACCCTTCGACTTCGCTCAGGGTGAGCGGGTCTCTCGCTCATTCTGAGCTTGTCGAAGAATGCAGCGTCAAGTGGTCTTGAAATAAAAAACCAATCGCACATACATAATAAAACAGGCAGGACAATCGATATCTCTTTAGCACCGCAAGCTAAAAAAGCGCTGGCAAAAAGAGCGCATAGATACACAATCTTTTTAGTACCATGAGCATCAGCCCATTGAATAAAAAACCAGATTGTCAGCATCATAAAAAGTGCTGATAAGCCTTCAAGTTGTCCTTGAATAATATATGATACCGTTTGAGTTTGAACTGGATGGAGTAAAAAAAGCCCCGCGGTAAGAAAAGCGTATTCGAATGCATATTTTTTGTGCGCATGTTCAAAAAGTGCTTTTATAACATAAAAAATAAGAATGCCCGTTATGATGTGAAAAATAAGATTGCCGCACCGGTATAAAACTGGATTAAAGCCACTTATTTTATAGTAAAGAGAGTTAAGCCAATAAGAAATCCACCGGGAACTTTTTAAAAAAATGGTAAAAAAACTAGTATGCCGAATATCGTAATATTTTAAAATATTATATAAATCATCAAATACAAAGCCGTATATTAATGACGGTGCATAGCTGATGCAGGTTATAGCGGCAAGAAAAAAGGGGGCTGCCATCATAACATTCTGTAAAGAAAAATATGATTTTTTGTCACCAACCAATGGTATTGAAATTGTTTTCATGACTACTCCTGAATTTTTGGTTTGACCATTATACTATTTTTTTTTACACTGAAAGTATGATTAATTTAACACATATCGAATCAATTATTACCGCCCTCTCACTTTTGTCTGCCTATTTGGTTTCTACCACCCTTTCAGGCGCTGGACAAGCATTTGTCAGTCAAAAAATGGGGGATGACTCAGCCAAAGATGCCGGGCTTTTGTCGTTAAACCCACTTGATCATATCGATCCTGTTGGTATTGTTCTTATTATTATTTTAGGTTTTGGGTGGGGACGGCAAATCCCGCTTGACCCTGCAGCAGTGCGACAACCTTATAGAACAGCCCGCCTTATTTGCATTTATTGCACCGAAACGGTTATCAGCTTAATTCTCGCATTTACATCATTGATAGTATTATTAGTTTCCTTTGGAACATATCCACTGGTTTTTGCTATTCAGATGTTCTTTTCTGGAAATGTACCCTTAAAACCATTTACCGAAGTTTTTCCAAATTATTCTTCGCTTATGATCGTGTGCGCATTTATTTTAATGGGGTTTGTTTTTTTTAATATTTTTATCGCCTCATTAAGTTTTATTTTAAATGGATTCAGATATGCATTGGTCGTTGGTGGGGAAAAAAAATATGATTACATGAAATATGCGGATTATCTCATGTTTATTGGGCCAATGATCGTCTTTTTCTTTTTTGCAGATCCATTACGATCATTATTTCTTACCATTACTGTTAAAAGCGCATATGCATTAGGGCATATTATAGGGGTTGTTTAATGGCGCAGCATAACTTTGCACATATCTTTGCAGGAACAACCAATGTTATTCCTGATACAGAACTTTTAAAAAAACTCATCAGTGGTAAAAAATTAATTGTTAAATTGGGCGCAGATCCAACGTCACCTGATTTGCATTTAGGTCACACGGTTGTGCTTTCTAAAATGAAGCAGTTTCAAGATTTAGGCCATACTATCATTTTCTTGATTGGTGATTTTACCGCTCGCATTGGTGATCCAACAGGAAAATCTAAAACCCGGCCGCCGCTGACAGAAGAAGAAATATTAAAAAATACCAAAACCTATATTCAACAGGTCGGCAAAGTTCTTGATCCAAAAAAAATTATTATTCGATACAATTCTGAATGGCTTGATAAATTGACAAGCAGAGATTGGGTTAAATTATGTTCTCATGTAACATTGGCTCGTATTATCGAGCGTGAAGATTTTGCCAATCGAATTGCACATCATCAGTCTATTGGTTTTCATGAATTATTATATCCACTGTTACAAGCATATGATTCTGTAGAACTTACAGCAAATGTTGAACTTGGTGGAACTGATCAAACATTTAATCTTATCATGGGGCGCCATTTGCAAGAGCAGTATGGGCAAGAACCACAAGTTATTATAACAGTGCCTATTTTGACAGGTCTTGATGGCGTTAACAAAATGTCAAAATCATTGGGCAATACTATTGGGCTTACTGAACCGGCTGACCAAGCGTATGGCAAAATTATGTCCATTTCTGATGATCTGATGTGGCATTATTATGAACTATTGTTGAATAAAACAGTGTATGAAATTGAAGCACTCAAAACTCAAGTAACCGATGGTTCTGCTCATCCGATGGAACTTAAAAAAGCTTTGGCATATGCAATTATTGCACAGTTCTGGTCAGAAGCTGAAGCACGTGCAGCACAAGAAGCATTTGAACATTTGTTCCAGAAGCGTGATTTTAGTCATGCACAACAAATAAAATTACCACAAGCAACACCAAATCCAATTACATTATTAGATCTTCTTAAACTTCTTAATAGTGCAGAAAGCAACTCTGAAATACGTAGGCTTATCGAAGCCAGTGCAATCACTATTGATGGTGAAAAAATTACTGACATTAAAGCACAAATTTCTTGGAAAGCTGGCATGAATATCAAAGTCGGCAAACATAAATTTTATACACTTATATAGAATAAAAAGAGGGCATAAAAACCCTCTTTTTATTCTATATTATAAATTAGTTACTTATATATTTGGTTCAGCCTCATAATACAATGGCCTTGCACCTGTTTTATATTCACCAGGGCGCGGGCTGAATTCGATAGCTTCTTGTCGTCTACTTCTCAAACCACCAAATCTTTGATGTTCAGATTCTTCTTGAGTTGGCTCGTTACTTAATCCAAAAGTACTATTATAACCATAACCATACATTAATGACGATGTAGTAATTAAAATGATTAATATTAATAATATCTTTTTCATAATACTCCCTTTAATAAGATTGTTCTTCACCACCAACTTGTGTTTTATTAACACCGGTTGTTTTTTGATGAGTTGGACCCGCCCCAAAACCATAATTTCCTCGAGCAGATGTATAATCTTCAACACATAATAATGATGTTGTGGTAATTAATGTAATTAACACTAATATTATTTTTTTCATAACATACTCCTTATAAATAAAATAAATAAAAATAGTTAGTAAGTTTCAACTGTTCTTGAAGATACAAATGTTTTATTTTCAGGCTTTCTTACTGCTTCTCTTCCAGTCATTTCTATATCTTCAGATGTAGATTTTATTTCAAAAACGCACCCTATGACTGAAATTGTAATTATAGTTACTAAATAAAATATCTTTTTCATTGATTTCTCCTGTCAATTTGAATTATTATTATTACTTAATATACCATAATAGAACAGTAATAATCAATGATTTTATCTCTCTTTGAGTAATAAAAAAATAACTTAAAAAACAGAGGGTACGACCAAAAAAATCACAATAGAAAAGAATAAAAAAACCCTTATGTATGAAATTATTGTCTTATTCGTTTCCAGTTGGCTACAATCAAGTTTAGGGATGAGAAGATACAAAGGGGAAAGCCTTATCTAAAAGGCCAAAAAGGGGGAGTCTGCCAATGAAAACGGTTACAAAATCTCTACAAGATACCATATCGCATATACTCCCTGTTATACCGACAATGGATGTTGTAGTATTTCCTAATATGATTGTTCCGCTTCTTGTTTTAGATGAACGCATTATTAAAGGGATTAATAAAGCCCTTGATGATGAGTCTAAAATGGTTTTGCTGCTCGCATCTCATAAACAATCACATAATCATCAGGGAGCAATTGGCACTAAAGATCTTTATTCTATTGGAACCGTCGCAACCGTTATGAGAATCATAAAAATTCCAGAAGGTGGAATTAAAATTTTAGTACAAGGTTTGTGCAAAGCAGAAGTTACTCAATTAATGACCGAAGAAGATGTTTTGCGCGCAACTATTAATCATATTCCATGCATTGTTGATCCAGAATCACAAGAATTAAGCGCGCATATTAAAAATATTAAAATACTTGCAGAAAAAATGGCTGCTTCTGGCCAATCATTAAGTCCTGATTTTCATCTGATTCTTTCTAAAATGCATGATCCAGAAAAAATTGCAGATTTTATATTATCCCATTTAAATCTCCCGGTAGAACAAGCACAGGGGTTATTGGAAACAGAATCATATGAAACATTCTTAGATGGATTATACAAACAGCTTTCAAAAGAAATCGAAGTTGCAGAAGTTCAGGAACGAATAAAAAATCGCGCGCGCGATTCTATGAATAAAGCACAAAAAGAATTTTATTTGCGCGAACAATTAAAACAGATAAAAAAAGAATTGGGTGAAGATGATGCGGATGATATTGACAAAATTCGCTCAAAAGCTCTTGAACTAAAATTGAGCGAAGAAGCACGTGTCGAAATTAATAGACAAGTTAATCGTTTAGAAAAAACATCGCCCGATTCTATGGAAGCTGCAGTCTTGCGAAATTATTTAGACTGCATTTTATCGTTGCCATGGTCTGTTGAAACTACTGATAATCTAGATTTAAATCATGCAAGAAAAGTTTTAGATGAAGATCATTATGGCTTAAAAGAAATTAAAGAACGTATTTTAGATTTTATTTCGATACGGACTCTCAAGCAAGACGGGTATGCACCTATTCTTTGCTTTGCCGGTCCTCCAGGAACGGGGAAAACTTCGCTTGGCAAATCTATTGCCCGCGCTCTTGGCCGAGAATATTTTAGAGTGTCACTCGGAGGCGTTAAAGATGAAGCTGAAATTCGAGGCCATCGAAGAACCTATGTCGGAGCAATGCCAGGAAGATTTATCCAAGGGCTGCGCAAAGTAGGATCAAGCAATCCCGTTATCATTATTGATGAGCTTGATAAAATTGGGGCAGACTTTAGGGGAGATCCTTCGGCGGCAATGCTTGAAGTTCTTGATCCACAACAAAATAAAACATTCTATGATAATTATTTAGGCGTCCCGTTTGATTTATCCAAAGCAATTTTTATTGCAACAGCAAATAATATTGATACACTTTCAGAGCCTTTAAAAGACAGAATGGAAATTATACAACTTTCGGGATATACCGTTGAGGAAAAAATACATATTGCAGAGCAACATCTTGTTTCTAAGGCTCTTATTGACTGCGGCCTTGATAATCAGCCTTTACCAATTGATCGATCAATTATTTCTGAAATCATTCTCAATTATACGCGTGAAGCAGGGGTTCGTGAACTTGAGAGAATTATAAAAAAACTATGCGCAAAAGCTGCGCGTTCACTTGTGGAAGAAAAAAAGCTGATTACATTAGCGCCCCATAATCTCGATAGTTTCTTGGGACCGCAAAAGTTTCTTGCAGAAGAAGGCCTGGGTTCAAGCATGGTCGGTATCAGTAATGGGCTTGCATGGACCGCATATGGCGGCGAGATGATTAAAATAGAAGCCATCACCATGCCAGGCAAGGGAGTACTCATACTCACCGGTCAATTGGGCGATGTTATGAAAGAATCTGCACAAGCAGCATTAAGTTATGCTCGCTCACATCATAAAGAATTTAATATCGATCCTAAAATGTTTACTGAGTATGACTTACATATTCACGTTCCATGTGGCAGCATTCCAAAAGACGGACCATCTGCTGGCGTAACCATGTTAACTTCAATTTTATCAACACTCACGCAACGGCCTATTAACGCATTATATGCCATGACGGGCGAGATAAACTTGCGAGGGGATGTTATGGCTATTGGTGGCACAAAAGAGAAAATACTTGCAGCATTACGCAATAGCGTGAAGCATGTCATTTTACCCAAGAAGAATATGAACGACATTATTGGTCTTGATGATCTTCTGAAAGATATTAACCTTATTTGGGTCAGCCATGCCAATGAAGTATTCGAACATGTTCTTATGCCACAGAAAACAAAATAGTTTGAAATAGCTGATTAAGAAGAATATACTAAAAAAATAAAGATTTTTCTTAAAAGGCTAAATGTCATGATCGATACCGCTACTCAATCAAATACTGCACCTGGTTCTGTAAATAAAGGCATTATTTTACGTATCAGTGGCACTATTATTGATGTAGAATTTGATCGAGAATCAGCGCCAGCGATTTATAATGAACTTAAAATTATGCTACCTCAGAATGGTAACCTGGAGCGAACGGCAAGCATCGAAGTTGAACAACAACTGGGTGATGGCGTCGTGCGTTGTATCGCGCTTGAAAATATTTTTGGCATATGCCGGGGCCTCACGGTCATAGATACCGGTGGTCCTATCAAAGTTCCTGTCGGCAATCAGACCCTTGGCCGAGTATTTGATGTCTTGGGGCGAACAATCGATGAAAAGGGTCCTTTGCAATCTCCTGAATTGTGGCCGATTCATCGAGAAGCTCCCGCATTTATAGAACAAAAAATCGAAAATGAAATACAAGAAACGGGTATTAAAGTTATCGACCTGATGTGCCCGTATCTTAAAGGTTCAAAAATAGGGCTCTTTGGCGGCGCGGGTGTTGGAAAAACTATTCTTGTCACCGAACTTATTAGAAATATTGCCATAGAACATCAGGGTGTTTCTGTTTTTACCGGTGTCGGTGAACGTACACGTGAAGGAAATGAGCTCTGGCTTGATATGAAGCGGTTTAATGTTCTTGATAAAGCCGTATTGGTTTTTGGCCAAATGGGAGAAATGCCGGGCGCGCGGTTACGCGTTGGCCTTACCGGACTTACCATGGCCGAATATTTTAGAGACACAGAAAAAAAAGATGTGCTCTTGTTTGTCGATAATATTTTTAGGCTGGTGCAGGCTGGTTCAGAAGTTTCTGCACTGTTAGGCCGCATGCCATCAGCAGTGGGCTATCAACCGACATTGGCATCAGAAATGGGCGCCTTCCAAGAACGGATAACAAATACATTTAATGGCGCTATTACATCAATTCAAGCAGTATATGTGCCTGCTGATGATATTACTGACCCTGCTCCTGCCACAACTTTTATGCATCTTGATGCGAGCACGGTATTATCACGAAAGCTTGTAGAGTTAGGTTTATATCCAGCAATTGATCCACTTGAGTCTAACTCAAAAGGTTTATCGAGTGACATTGTTGGTGAAGAACATTATCAGGTTGCACGTTCAGTTCAAAAAATTTTACAACGATATAAAGAACTACAAGATATTATAGCCATTTTAGGAATGGATGAACTTTCTCAAGAGGATAAATTAGTTGTTAATCGTGCTAAACGAATACAAAAATTTTTAACACAGCCATTATTTACGGCTGAATTTGCAAGCGGAATACCAGGAAAATATGTTCCGCAAAGAAAAACGGTAGCAGATTTTAAAAAAATTGTAGCAGGTGAGGTTGATCATCTTCCTGAACAAGCTTTCTATATGGTTGGCACGCTTGAAGAAGTTTTTGAAAAAGCTGAAAAGCTTTTACATGAGTAGTTTATGCATATTTCTATTATAGAGCCAACACGATTACACAATTTTTCAGCACCATGGATACGATTACAAACACGCGCAGGAAATATCATCATTCAAGAAGGGCATGCACCAATGGTCGCTCTTCTTCCAGCACAAGAACTTGTTATTACACTTGCCTCCGGTGCACAAGAATTAATTACCATAAAAAGCGGATGCGCTCGCATTGAGCGAAACTCGATAACAATTATCATCTCATGACTAAGATTATTGGAACTATTGTATCGGGCTCTCTGAGCGAGGGTTTTGTTATGCGTGTCAATCCTGATACGCAGCTTGAAGAAATAAAAACAGGAAAATTTGTTTCGATCATTGGCAATCACCATAAATTTTTTTCTCTCGTTACCGATTTAACGCTCGAAGTTACGCATCCTGATATTTTATTATTTCCGCCAACATCAGAAGAAAAATTGCTTGCAACAACAATAAAAAGCAAAGATATGTATGCCACTGCGCGCTTAAAGCCATTATTAATGCTTTCATGTGACAATAAACCGATGCCCGTGAAAACAATTCCGTACCATTTTGCGCGCGTATCTGAAGCGACCAGTGAAGATGTTGCTGCAATTTTTGGAAATGAAAATGCACATGACCGGTATTTTAATATTGGAAACCCACTCGACATGAACACACCCGTATGTCTTGATCTTGATCGTTTTACAGAACGAAGCAATGGCATATTTGGAAAAACAGGAACGGGGAAAACATTCTTAACGCGTCTTGTGATTGCAGGGCTTATTAAACGGGATAAAGCTGTTAATCTCATTTTTGATATGCATGGTGAATATGGTTCACAAGCACGGCAAGAAGGTACTAGCAAAGGATTTGTAAAAGGGCTTAAAACATTATTTGGAGAAAAAATTGCAATTTTCTCATTGGACCCGATTTCAACTCGCCGCCGCGGCAGTGCACCTGATGTAGAAATTATGATCGGATATGAATCGATTCATATCGAAGATATATTGTCGTTGCAAGAAGAACTCAATTTAAATCCTACCGCATATGAAGCTGCATATCTTATCGCTGCGAAATTCAAACAAGAATGGCTTTCAAAATTATTAGAAAGTGGCGATTCACTAAAAGAATTATCAGATAAAACCGGAGCACACCCAGAATCTCTTGCTGCATTATACAGAAAATTAAAAATTATTGAGCGACTACCATTTTTTACAAAAAATTCGCACAGCAATGTTATTGATCAGATGTTAGAATATATCGACCAAGGCATTTCGGTTATTGTTGAATTTGGTAATTTTACATCAACATTTTGCTATTTATTGCTAGCAAATATTATAACGCGACGCATTCATAGTGCATATATTCACAAGACAGAAAAATTTTTAGGCACGCATAATATTCAAGACCAGCCTAAAAAATTAATGATCACTATTGAAGAAGCGCATAAATTTCTCAACCCGCAAGCTGCACGTCAAACTATTTTTGGTACCATTGCACGTGAAATGAGAAAATATTATGTTTCGCTGCTCGTTATTGATCAGCGCCCATCAGGAATAGAGCCAGAAATCATGTCTCAAATTGGTACAAAGATTGTCGCACAACTCAATGATGAAAAAGATATTCAAGCAGTGCTTAATGGCGTAAGTAATGCACACCATTTGCGAATAGTATTGGCGTCTCTTGAAAGTAAAAAACAAGCAATGCTCTTAGGACATGCTGTCACAATGCCCATCGTAATAGAAACCCGTACGTATGATGAAACGTTTTATCAAGCTATGCAAGGCTTTGCACACAAAACATTTGATGAACTTGTTAATGAAATTTATTAAAATATAATTTTTTGAATTATATTTTAATAAATTTCTGTTATTATTAAGCATGTTTTTTGAAACATTAAGGGTTATTTATGAAAAAACAGTTTTTTGGTGCACTTGCATTATCATGCATATATACTAGTTCATATTACGCAATGGAATCAAATTACCCATTATCTATTCAAGAAATAGCTCTTAATAACATGCAAGAAGAATTGGAAGGCAAACCGCAACAAGAATCGCCATCTCTACGAGTTCTTGTTCGCTCATTATCCAAAAAAAATCAAAAAATAATGAGCCTCAAAGCACAAAAAGAAATAGAAAAATATGAGCGACAAAAAAAAGAAGAAAAGCTAGCCGATTCGAATCTAGAATTAACAGGCAGTTTTAATCACTGGCAAACAGCTGGAGATGCAAAAAAAAATGTAACATCTCTGCATGCTCTTCTTAATACAATCACATCCAATGAATCATTAAAAGAAGCTGATAGTTTAGCTTCGTCGCTTACATTAAATAAAACAATAGAGCAAACATTAGAAAAAGCACACGAGAAAGAAATTTTTATAACATTTAAAACAAAAAACAACAAGCCTCTTGAGGGAATTCATAAAAAATTTAAAAAATATACATTTGTTGAAGAAGCACTACATCTAAGACTTCTTGCTCAAATTTTAGAATATTATCAAACATGGTACATTAATTCCTTGCACGCTATTCCTTTATATGGTGATAAATATTTCCAAGAAATACATACTATCTTTGAAAAATTAATTCAATTGGCTTACACAAAAGCAGAATGGTATCGATTAATAAGACCTATTACACATGCTTATAGTAATTTTACCATGTTGACTTCTGAAGAATTGAAATCGATGAAGCTTAAAGATTCTGATACTCGAAAAGAAGTTCGTAGAAAAGCCTTACAATTATTTGCAGAACTTTTTGAAAAAGTAGGTTTTATTGCAAAACAAAAAATTAACTATTTTAATTCAATAAATATCTCTGAGAAAATTACTCAAGAAGAATTGCAAGCAAAAAATCTACTCTGTTTTGTTCAGCAACAAGTATATGCAAATACTGTAGCAAATTTGAAAAAACTTATCCCTGGAATTATTGATCAGCTCAATCGTACCTTGAGCAGCGCGATGATAAGAAGAGACTCTTATAGCAACCCCTTGCCACTCGCTTCTGAAAAAGAATTAAGTAAAACATTGATTATTGCTGGAAAAATAAAAAATAACTCAATGTTACGTAAGTCTTTTTCTGTAGGAACACTTGATTCAAATTTAAACTACCTTGAAGAAATAGAAACTCTTAAACATATTGTTAAACAGCAAGATCGGCAAGAACGAATAAATAAAAATTCAAAAAAATTTTCTCAGCATGAATTGAAAATTAAAAAATCAAATGATCAAAATTATAGTTATTCTGATTACATAAAAATAAAAAAAGTAAGAAAAAAAGATCTTACTCCCATTGCATCAGTCAAACCATCTTCCACAAATGATTTAATTGAACAACCTGCAGAAAAACAAGAAGAATTTAAAAAAATAATAAGGGAACGTAAAAATACTTTGGCGCAGGAAAAGCAGGAAGAAAAAGTTAAAACCGATCTAGAAAAGCTTACTCAAAATACATAATAGTGATTGTATGTCAAAATTCAATATTTCAAAAAAATTAGTAATAAACAGCTGTTTTTTTTACATGTCCAATTATGGAATGGAGTCTCATCGCATTTCTCTTAATGCTGAGCAACTTCGCGCAAAATGTGAGACACAAAAAAGATTAGAACAAGAACAATGTTCAATTGAAAACCAATGTTTTAAACATTTCGAAGAATCAGAACGCGATTGTCGATACGCACAGGAATTGGGAATAACAAAAGAAAAAAAGAAGGTTAAAAAACTTCCATTACTTTTGGAAACATCGAATCATTATGGTCGAGCAATTATTTCATTATTATGGTCTTTAACATTAGTGAAACAAGAAGTATATGAAAAAAGATTACTGTCAATTGTTGAAGAATTTGAAGAAATTTGTTCATTTACATCAAATATCAAAAAAGATAATGGTTTATTAGAAAAAATTGCATTAATAAAATCATATATTGAGGATTTTAGAAATCAAACAGAAGTAACTCCACAACGTATACATGAAATTCAAACATTAATTTTCTGCTTGCCATGGGATATAGGAATTCTTTGTTGGCACAAACGTGATAAAAAAAATCACCATATTGATCTTATTCGTGATCAAGCATTTAAAACAACATTATTAAAACTTGAATATGTTGATCAGGCATTCAAAAATGGTATGCGTCCAATTTTAAAGAATTCTTTTAATGCAGAAGAATATGAAATTCTGGGGATACAATTAGCTCTTAAAATCGAGGCAGCCTACAAAAAAGATTACTCCAAAAACAAACCCCAGCCCTATCATACCCGATCTCTCAATGAGATTGCACATACACCCGAAAAGTCTCTCGCCCGCTCTACCTCCCTTGATAGCCCAGATAGTGAAAAAGAGGCGGTTGCCCCACGTTCTGTCATGGTCAGGGAAATCTGGATTTAGCCCCCCTCTTTTCTACTTGCAACTTTATTAAAAATCATTATAATTAAATATATAACGTAAATACAATAATATATTCAATGTGAATTTTAGGGAATAAGAAAGGGGAATTTATGAAATATATAGTAATTACACTAATAAGCTTACTGTCATGCATCCAACTGTATGGTATGGAAAGCTCGAATCTTCAAAAATTAAGTATACAAAAATCGATTGAAGACTCAACGAAAAACCAGAAACAAGAAATTAAAGATGCTCAAGCATCAACACAATGTTTTGAATTTTTTAAAGAATCAGAAGCTTCATATAAAAAAGCACAAACAATTAAAAATACAATTGCTAAAGATAAAACTCAGGCAAAGCGTTATGGGTCATTTCTCAACGCAGCTAACTTATATGAAGATGCATTTATAAATTGTATTTATGCCCTTCAACATAAAAAAGTAGCGCCTTATGAACGTCGTGGGACTATTATTTTAAATGAGCTTGAAAGTGCATATGATTTCGCATATAAAAAAAATAATCCTTTAGAAAAGAATGATCTGGTAAATAAGATCAATTTTTTAAAATCTTCTTTTAATAAAAACTATATAAATAAAGAGCATGATGACAAACTAGATTTTGCATCACTGAGTGAAGATTTTAAAGTTGATTTTGCCCATCTTTCTTGGCTTCTTGGTATACAATGCACAGAAGAGATATCAAAACTATCTAAATCTTCTAAAAGAGGTTCGTTAACAGAATTTTTAAAAACACATACTGGTCAAACTTCTCATGATAAAGAAATGAAAGCAATTGCGGATAAGGCTTTCATGAATACTGTTAATAAAGCGGACGATTTAAATGCTTCATCAAAAGAAGCGCTTTATGCATTATGCAGTACATATCATCCAGAAGAAATGACCGATATCTTTAAAAAATTTAAAGAGAAATGTTCGGAAAAACCTACTTTACAACATACATTAAAGAAAATTCTTAAAAAATAATTTTCTTTAATGTATGAGATTTGTCGTTAAGATTAAAAAAGGCTATTCTTGAGTAAGAATAGCCTTTTTTATTGGGAAATAGAGCACATGGACATCAAAAACAATTTAATGACAACTACGCTTACAACACCTTATATGTATTACAATTCCGCCCCAGGGATTTCTCAAGAAGGTGAAAAATTATTTAAAAAGGCCCAAGAACTTTTTGATAAACATGACATTGCCCAAGCAGTTGAGACCTATAAACTCGCATTAGAACGCGATCCTCAATCATCCCATATTTTGTGTAACCTAGGTGCTTTGCTAGCAGCTCAGGGGATATTTAATGAGGGAATAAAGGTCCTAAAAAAAGCTATTGAAATCGATGAAAAAAATGCCGCTGCGCATTATAACTTAGGAACATTATTTGTTTCAAATGGTTTAACCGGGCCAGCTCAAGAACATTTATTAAAAGCATATGAAATTGACCCGCAAAGCGCACCTATTAGTAATAATTTAGGAATATTATATTTGCATACCAAAGAGTATGATAAAGCTGCACAACATTTTGAAGAAACGATAAAAAAACATCCTGATTTTGATTACGCTTATCATAACCTGGGAACATTGGCATATGATCAAAACAAATTTGATGAAGCCATTGCCTGGTTTCAAAAAGCTCTCGAAAAAAACCCAAATAACTATGCCACCTATAATGACCTTGGCTGTACCTATTTTTTAGAGGGGAAAGTAGAAAAAGCCCTTGATATGATCAAAAAATCGATCACTCTCAACCCCCAATACCGCATGCCCTACTATAATTTAGGCTATATTGTTTATAGCAAAAACCTACTCACCCTGGCCAACTAAAAACAGCTATTTTACCCTGAAAAATAGCCCCCTTTTTAAAGGCTGTTTCAGCTTGAAATAATTTCCTATTATGATATAATGAGTACTATAAGCACTAATATAGGTGCATAATTTATTGGGGGTTATAATGCTTAAAGAAAATTACTATCTATTTACTCTATTTTTTATCTCTGCTCTTCAGGGTGGTACAAGCCCTTATGATTTCTTTAAAAAGAAAGATCATTTCCAAGCGCCTTTATCGCCTTCTTCGGCATCTTTAGTTGCAGTCTTGGTTCCAAGTAAGCATGCAGATTTAAAATCCCAGCTCATAAAATATCAGCCACACTACCCATTCTTAAAATTATCGAATAGTATAAAATCCAATGCACATAAACCAGTAATTCTAAACGCATATTCTGGCAGCACACATATAACAGCTACTCATGCTGATGCCAAACCAGTGCAACAGGCAGTGATGCAGGCATTTGATGAATTCAAAAAAAATGTTGATTTTTCATTAGAACAACTTGCAACATCACCACAAACACAAGCTTTAGATGAAGCAACAAAAAATTATTTACATAATAAAATTAATAAGACATTTGATCAATATACAGGCCTTTCTAGTATACGCCAGCTCAGTTCTCTAGGACTCGATTCTGAAGTAATGTCTGGTTATAGAAATAGCATAACAGAACTCAAAAAAGATCTTGAACATTATGTAAGCAATGGTAAAAATTCTCCAATAATTATAATGCAAGCATGTGGTCTTTTAGATAAAAATTTTGAAAACTTTAAAAATAATGTTGGAAATATCACTCATAAGCATAATTTTTATGCTTCATGGCATCCAGCACATGCAGCAATTCAAAACACTGTTGCACAACAATTAGATGCAGGTTTGCGCAAAGAATTTTTAAATGTTAGTCAGCGCTTTGATATACAAGATTGTCCAGAAAATTATATACAAGAATATTCGCAAGCAAAACTTAATTTGATAAAAAATACCAACACCAATATAAAAACATATGTTGATACTTTTAAAAACACACTCTTTTTTACCCCGTATGCGACTACCTTTAAAAGTAAATTGCAGCAAGAAGCCCAAAAAAATATCACCATGTTCAAAAATTCTATGAATCCAGAAATTGCCATGGCTCTGTCTCCTGAATTAGAACAGCTTAATTCTATAAAACAAAAAATAGAACAAGAAAAGAAACACCAAGCTGATATTGAGGCTCTTGTCGAAGAATTTATTAAAGAAGATGTTTCTAATATAAATTGACAGTTTATAACAATATTTTATACTTGAAGCTTGCTGCATTATCGCATTTTGGAAGTTTCATGAAAAAAAATATTATTATAGTTGTATCAGTTCTTGCATTCTTAACCTTTCTTTTTTGGATTGGCCAAATACGTAGGCCGGTAATAAACGAAATGCCATCCACCATTATTGTGGGCACATCGGCTGATTTTCAACCTCTTTCTTTTAAACAAGATGGTAAAATTGTAGGATTAGACATCGATGTTATCACTGAAGTTTGTAAAAGACTTGAAAAACCTATGATTTTAAAAGATATGCCGTTTGAACTCTTAATGCCCCAACTTCAATTAGGATCCATTCAGATCATTGCTGCAGGGCTCACGGAAACGCCAGAGCGTTCAGAACGGGTACAATTTACCATCCCATATCTCACTGGCAGCCCACTGTTGGTTATCAGTTTGGCAGCAAAACCACCCATTAAATGCATCCAAGATTTGGAAGGCAAAGAAATTATTGTAAATCAAGGGTATACGTCTGATTTATACATGTCAAAATTACCAGGCATACATCTTAAACGTTTAGCAACTGTTGCAGAAGCTATGTTATCACTTACCCATGAACGAGGTGATGCTTTTGTTGTTTCTGCGCATGCAATTAAGCCCTATTTTGAAACACATGATATCGGTTCATTTAATATTTTCACCATTGAAGAAACCAATGAAAGCGCTTCACTTGCCGTGAGCAAAGATTATCCTATCCTTGCAAAAAAAATATCTGCTATCATTCAAGATATGCTCGAAGATGGTACTATACAACAGTATAAAGATACATGGCATATTCAATGATTAATTTTCAGCTTATTAAAACAGCATTGCCCCATTTGGCTCATGGAGCCCTTATCAGCTTATTAATAGCGGCATGCTCATTATGCATCGGTTTTGGTTTAGGCACGGTAATTGCGCTTATACAAATGGCTCGCAATAGTTTTCTGAACACGTGTGCTTATGTATACGTCACTATTATGCGTGGCACACCGATGCTGATTCATATCGTATTTCTTTATTACGTTTTTTCATTAACAGGAATTAATATATCTGCACTGGTAGTTGCAATTATTGCAATTGGCCTTAACAGCGGTGCATATGTAAGCGAAATTATTCGTGCAGGGATCAACTCTGTCAGCAAAGGGCAAATTGAAGCGGCAAAAACATTAGGAATAAAAAGAAGAGATGTGATACGGTATATAATTCTTCCACAAGCAGTGCGCTCAGTGCTTCCAGCATTAGGTAATGAATCGATAACACTCATTAAAGATTCAAGCTTAGCTTCTTTAATTGGGGTCATGGAATTATATAAAGAAGGACAAATTATTATGAGCCAAACATATGATGCGTTATCAGTATATTGTGCATTGGCATTAGTGTATTTATGTATGACAACATCACTATCAGCATGTATTAATCTTATAGAAAAGCGTTTACAACATCATGCTTAGAATTAATAATCTTTCTAAATTATTTAATAACAAAAAAGTTTTAAATAACATCTCTTTAAACGTACGCTTGGGAGAAATAGCTCTTCTGGTTGGCCCATCAGGTGTAGGTAAATCAACATTATTACGCATTCTTAATAATTTAGAAACAGCAGATTCTGGCACAATAGAATTTGATGATCAAATAATCGATCTTGAACAGAGCAACCATCTTTTTGGCATGGTCTTTCAACAATTTAATTTATTTGAAAATATGACCGTGCTGGAAAATATAACATTTCCTTTAGAAAAAGCACTTGGCATGAGTAATGCGCTTGCACAACAAAAAGCACGAGAATTGCTTGCGCAGTATGATTTGGCTGATAAAGAAACTATGTATCCATCTCAATTATCGGGTGGGCAAAAACAACGTTTAGCTCTTGCAAGAACTATTGCAATCGAATCAAAAATTATTTGTATGGATGAACCGACATCCGCATTAGATCCACTTTTGACCAATTACGTAGCAAATTCTATACAACAATTAGCCAATCAACAACTGAGTGTTATTGTCGCATCACATGATACGCAACTTATCCAAAAACTAGTATGCACATTATATCTTATGAACAATGGTGAAATTGTTGAAAAAGCAAGCTCAGAAGATTTTAGAAACAGCCCTGCAGCATACCCATTACTTTACAATTTCGTTCGCGGCAACAGGTAAAATTTTATTTACCGTAAATCCTTCAGTAGCAACTGCTTGGTGTATTTTTTTTTCAAGTTCAGCATCATGCACAGAACAGTATGCTATAAAATAACCATCTTCAAAATTATTTTCAGTTTTATACTCGATTTCTTGTAAAGTTTCTATTTTTTTTAACTTCTCATTTACACCTGCTGCACATTGCATACACTCAACTCCCTCAACAACAATTTTAATTACCTTTGACTTTGGAGAAGATAATTTTTTATATTTTTTTCTCTGAGCGCAAGAACTTATAATGAGTAATAAAATAATGAAAATATTTTTTTTCATGTCTTCCTTAGCAAAATCAAAATCAAACTTGACAAGACTAAAACGAGTTGTTAGGATCATGGAAACTAAAATTTAAAAATGTCCCTAAATGAACAATACAATCTTGGTATTGTTCACCCCCCCTAACCCTTCAGCTTATCTTAAGTTGAAGGGCTTTTTTTTGGGGCTTTCTTTATAATTTTAACATTATTATTCTCAGACACAACTGAAAACTGTGCGCAGCCGCCAAAAGTTCCCGTTCCAATTATTTCTTGGTCTGGGTTATAAAATGTAAATGGGTTACGGAGGGTTGAAAAGAGAGGACAAAAAAAGAAGAGCGCGCATAAAGACATGAATTGGATCATACATTCCCTTTCTAAAGTGAATATATGAATATAATTCTAATTTTTATACGTTAGTTTCAAGATTTGGGATAAACGTTTTAAATGTGCAGTCAAAAATAAGTAACCGCTGCTCATTTTTCTTTATAGAACATTGCGTACACCAGAGCGCATATTTGTAGCGCCTTAATTTTTGCAATAATGTGGTAAATGATTCAAAATTCCCCGTAAATTTACATCTCACATACGCCGCATCACATTCTACATGGTGAACTTCATTCCCGCCCTGCATGAGTAACAGTGCAATTGCATGGACAATTTCTTCATAGGTAACAGGAGGAAACCGACTCATACTCTTTTCAAGCTCACGTAAAGAAACGGTCTCCTGCGGTTGAATTGCACCCGTTTGAATACCTGATGTGTAATACCCAATTTTTTTTGCCAAAGGGCGATAGCCAAAAAACCACCATGTTACAAACATTGTGCTGATAAAACATACTGTTGCTGCATAACGGGCATATGCCGGCCACAGTGCAATCATGTAATAAAATTTATTTCCACGCGGTACAAACATGTTAGCCTCAATTTTTTAAAATTATCGTAAAAAATGCGACATGGCCCCAAGACCTCCGATTACTACTATATAAAGAGCGCAATTTAACGTGCAACATTTTGAAAAAGAACGCACCGATCCTTGTTCTATTGCCTTGTCCCATTTTTTTTCAAATAAACTATGAGTATATTCTGGGGTTATCGATTTGATATATAATTTTAAATTTCTCCCACGCCAATCTAAATCATCCTTCGGTTGGAATACTGTGCATGGGCATAGAGGTATCACTGACAAACAACGTGGTTTATACATTAATTTTTTATTTTTGCAGTCATAACGAAAATGATCATACTCTTCTTTAAGCACTTTTACACACTCATCAATTTTTTTTTCATGCTGATCAATAAGCGCTTCTTGTAATCTTTCTACAAGTTCATCTGGCTTGACTGGATTAAATTTCGCAAAAATATTTTTTATATCTTCTGAAATCGATTCAGGAACTTTTTTGTAATGTTTAAGATAAGCTTCTGCGGCAAGAAAAGTTAATGGCATAACTTTGGTTATAATGTGATCAAACTCCGGCTCAATATCAATAATATGCTCACTAATTTCCATCGCATTAAGTGAGTTAGATAAAAATATAAACAAAATTATGCTAAATAACATTTAAATCATTATTTATCATCTTCCCTCCCTCAGGCTTTTAAATTGATGCTATACTTTACCTATCAAAATTTCAATAGCATAAATTATGGCGCACTCTGCAATACCACCGTGCGCATAACCCTATACCAAGGCAACAAAGAGAATTTCTAGTTTCGTAAGTTGAGTGAGTTGGATAAAATTATTAATAAAACTAATTTGGGTCCCATACTTCTCCCGTTCCATTTTTTTTATCCAGAAAATCAAAAAAACCAAAAAATTCCATAAAACAAGGTATTGCGACCACAGTGCTTAGAATAAAAATTGAGCGTTGGCGATTTAAGCTATATTCTTTAGTTCTGCAGGCTTTACCAATAATTTCCGAAGCTCTTTTACGAATATCAACGGAATTACTTTTTAGAGCTTTCTTCAAATAATCTGAAGGATGCTGCTGATAAGTATAAACAGGACCTGCTATCAAGAAATCTATAGACCCAAAAATTTTACTTAACAATGAAGGCTGTTCACATGTTAATTTTTGTAAGGTTTCATCGTAGCCAAAATTAGAAAAATTATTTTCTATAACTTTCATACATTCATTTATTCTTGCTTTATGCTTATTTAGAAGTGCTTCTTCTAGTCGACTGACAACTTCTTCAGGCTTAATAATTTTATATCGATTAACTTGATGGAATTCTATCTTTTCCATTGCATTGAGTGAGCTGGATAAGAATGTGATCAAAATTATAAACACTACCATGCAAAAATCTCCAAATCGTTTACTGAGGAATATTATTATGAGATTTAAAATAAGATTCAAGACAATGCCCAATCCATACCCATAATGGAGCAGTTACAATGAGCGATACTTCAAAAAAATTACATATGTCGTGAACCAAACGATTACGCTCATAACTTTTCATTGCTCGGCAAGATACTTCTTCAAGTTTTGGTTCAAAAGAAACATAAATGTTTGATGGAAGTGACGCCTTAAGATCGGCTTTTAAAGAAATCATGCTTTTCTTTAATGACTCAGTCTTATCATTGACGTGATCAGGATCATATCTTTTATAAATCAATTTTTTAATTTTTTCATTATATTTAAAGCCAGCAAAATTGTTTTCTATAATAGTTAAACATTCATTAATTTGTTCTTTGTGATTATCATTGAGTGCTTCTTTTAATCTATCAAGAACCTCTTCACGTTTAACCGATTTAAGTTCCATTGCATTGAGCGAACTAGAAAAAAGTAGGAAAGCTACTACTAGAAATACCATAAAAAGCCTTTATTAAAAAAAAGATATATAAAAAGCAGGCTAATTATAGAATAAAAATCGATTGGGAGCAATAATCAAAAATCGTGGCGGGTCCATTGCATAGGATCAATTGCAATATTATTAATATGCATAGCCCAATGTAAATGGAAACCATTTGAATATCCTGTGGTGCCGACAGTGCCGACTAATTGGCCTTTTTTAATTTTATCCCCAACATTAATGTTAGCAAATGTATCAAGATGGAAAAAGAGTGATAAAATACCGCAGCCATGGTCGATGACAGCCGTGTTGCCGCTGTGAGCGTATCTATTTTTGATAACAACAATACCATCTTGCGTTGACCAGACCGCACTGCGTGGTGGACTTAAAAGGTCGATAGCATCATGTGCATACTTGCCCCGTTCTTGAGTTGTTCTGACTGTACCAAATTCTGTTGAAATTCCTTTTACTTCACATGGCACATAAAAATTACCCTGCCACAATTTATGCTGTGGTGAACGGCTTGTTGCATCTAAAAGATCTTGCTCAAGCTGTTTTTCAGGCAATCCTAGTTCATTTTCTAATTTTATTTTTTCTTGATTCAATTTTGGTTGCTGCTTTTTGAATGGATACATAATAACGTGAAACTTATTATCGAGTGTTAATGCATTGCCAACTTTGTCTACAAGATCGATATGCAACAGATATTCGTTAGGCGTTTCATCCGTTTTGATGGGGATAAAACATTCATAAATAAGAGAATTTGCCGCTTCCGGAACGCAAGTATACGTGTTTGCAAGAGTACGTGCAACGGCAGATTTTAATTCTTTATTTGCTTGAAATTGAACATGCAATGTTCTTCCCTGAAACACTTTCAAATCTATATCATTTTTTACAAATGCCGCTTGCAGAGGCATATTATCAATACAGAATGGAAGTTCTAATGTGGTAGAATTTTTACGATATGAACCATCTTGGACAACAATTTTGAGAATATGTTTTCCGTTCGGAAGCCCTTTTGTCACCACAGGGAATGAATATTGAAATGACGAACGGTTAATTTTATGATGCCCTACAAGCATCTTGTTATCTAAAAAAACGGAAATATCATAAACTTTATAAGAGTCACTTCCATTAACAATACAGGTCAATTCACCCATATAATGGCCATCGGGTTCTATGCCTGTTAATGCCACTACTGGGTGCGACATATCAAGAAAATAATTGTAGGTATTCCATCCAAACCAAGCAAGTATCAAAAAAACAGGAATCAAAATGATGCCTTTTAAGCGAAATATCATAGTAACAATCTCAAATAAAATAAAAAATTATATAGTATGGAAAATTATAACTTTTTTTACAAACAAGTAAATTCGCTTAAATGGTTGCGCGGGCATTGAGACGTCTTCCAGCAACACGCGTAGCAGCCTTAGTAACAATATCATGAATTTTTTTATTAGCTTCATGTGTTTTTATATTATAGTATTGCTTGACTGCTGCTATCCCACTTTCATCAATTACTTCGCATATATCATGAAGAATTGGTAACATCTGTTCTACTTCTAGCGGGTTAAAATGAGTTTGCAAGATTCTTTTCTTTTGAATAACAAGTTGAGCTTTGTGAGCTCTTTGTAAATTTTCCCCAGCATCTTTATTAGTTAAAATTCCAAGCAATATGCCTGAATCGATGTGGGGGTGGTGCAGCAAAAGAGATTCAATACCCGCATGATTTGAGTGTAAAAAACAAAAAAATATAAATAAAACTATTTTTTTCATATATATCCCAATGGTTTAAAACTTTTTTACAATTTTGTAATTTTTATTTAGTATAAAGAAAAGAGGTAAAATGTATATGGTTATAAAAATATATGCACTTATTCTTGTGCTACTTGCCCCATCTCAACTAGCTGCCGGCTTTACCCTCACCAATTTTATATCAAACATATGTATCGCTGCCGGATTATCGCTCACTGGCATAGGCACTGCGCAGACTAACACTCCGGCAGAAAAAGTAATGGCAGCAACCCTGACAAAAGCTGGCCATGTTCTTACTGGTATTTCAAAAGATTTAAATAATTCTAACACTTTTTTAAGCCCGGTACTTAATAGTATCAATCTGCTTGACCCATTGCACTGGAGTTGCATAATCTTGGGTTATTATTTTGTAGTAAAACCAACTGTTAGAGCAGGATATAATTATTTATTTCCCCCAAAGCAAAAAGTAGAAATACATAACCATTATTACTTTTTTCTAAAAAAACCCAGCCAAGAACTCTATAATAGAAAAAATATAAAGAAAATGCTTGAAAAGCCAGCAGTCTTAGGTGTATCACCTATATAATGGACACACGAGAAAAAATTAAAGATATTCCCCGTTTGCCCGGCATCTATATTTTTAAAGATGCCCATAATAATATTTTGTATGTTGGTAAAGCAAAGTCGCTCAAACATAGGGTACAGTCATATTTTAGAAATATACATAATGACTGGAAAGTACATGAGCTCATTAAAGAACACGTGACGGTTGATTATATTGTTACAAAAAATGAGATCGAAGCTCTGTTATTAGAAGCGCAACTTATTAAAGATTTTAAGCCAAAGTATAATGTTCTGTTAAAAAATGGGAATCCATTTTTATACATTCTTTTTACTGGCTCAGACATAAAATTAGTACGAACTAAGAAAGAAAAGGGTGATTATTTTGGCCCATTTTTACATAAAAAAGAAGCCCGTGGGGCATATGATTATCTTGTCAGAATATTTAAGCTTAAAAAGTGTACAGCGAAAATTGCTGGCGGATGCCTAGAATATCATCTGGGACGGTGCGCAGGAACGTGTTTGGTTGATTTTAATGTCACCGATTACCAATTTCGTTTAGAGCTTGCAGCACAAGCATTGGCAGGAAATCATCGAAGTTTTTTAAAAACCATTAAACAGCAGATCGTTGAATATAATAAAAATTTAGAATTTGAAAAATCCCGCTCACTCACCTATTATCTTCACAATTTAGATACTATTTTTGAAACAATAAGAACACGATTTACTGAAAAAAAATATTCACAAGAAGTGATGCAAGCAACGTCGCCCTTTAAACGGGAAACTAATGAACTCATGCGCGGCTTAAGTGAGTTACAGGAATTGCTTAATTTACCGAAGCTACCCCAAACAATCGACTGTTTTGATATTTCCCATTTTCAAAGCACACATATTGTTGGTTCCTGTGTACGATTTACAGATGGAGAACCGGATAAAAATAAATTCAGGCGCTTTAAAATAAAATCTCTCACCGGCCAGAATGATTATGCTGCTTTACAAGAAATTGTGAGGCGCAGATATAAAGAAGGCGATCTGCCTGATATTATTTTGATTGATGGGGGCAAAGGGCAGCGCAATGCTGTTAAACATCTTTTCCCCGGCACTCCATGCATAAGCTTGGCTAAACGAGAAGAAACTTTATACTCAGATATTCATCCAGAAGGCGTTGTTTTAGATATCAAAACTTATATGGGGCAACTGATTATAGCCCTGCGTGATTACGCCCACCACTTTGCCGTTAGCTATCACAAACTACTTCGTAAAAAAGCTTTAAAAACTTCGTGAAATTTATTTTTTATTGTAATAAAAGCAAAGAAGAGTAAAATATTGCAAAGATATTTTATTTTTAAAGGGTTTTATGAAATTGTACTACTATTTAATTCTTGTATTATGCATATGGCAAGTAAGTTATAGTATGGACAATGCGATTAATTCTGAATTAGATAAAGTTATTATTATGGCAGATGTTTACAAAAAACTAGAACAATTTTTGGTCGAGGAAAATACAGATCCCACTTTGAAATATATAACTAAATTAAATCTTGGAAGAGAACTAAGTTCTGTAGCTAGATGCATTCAACGCTATCAATGCGCACATGAAAAACCTGAAAATATTATAAAAAAAATTCTGATTAAAGAGCACAATGTATCATTGAAAGAATTATGCGAGGCAAATAAAGCAGCCATTAAAATATTAGGTCTGATTACCTCAGCTACTCATCGAGAACTATTTTTATCATATTATATTAAAAACATTAATAACTGTATTTTAAAATATAACATTGTACAAAAAACTCACTGTATAGAAAATATATATGGCATATTTAGTCTTGATAAAAAAGAATGCAAAAAATATGAAAATAATGATAAATATACACTGCATATATACAATTGTTTAATTCAGAAAATAATTGATCAAGAAAATCGTCATAGAACTTTTGAGTTTCCCCTTTATGATCATATTTCACTTTCAACATCAGTTGATTTGCTTAAAAGTTTTGTATTTACCTATTGGCAATCGATAAGTTTTAATGACATATTTAAAAAAATTAAAGATTTAAAAGCTATGCAAAAATTCGATTGTCCGCTAGATACTACTAAAAAAAGTATACTTTTAACATATACTGAAAAGTACAATAAAAATCGCTACCATTATTCTATACAGTTTTTACAGGACTATTACATGTATGGTTCAATAGTACGTTCATTATATCAGCAAGAACCTAGAATAGGCCATTTTATAGCCCGCTATGGCCTGGCTTCTACAACATATAATTTACAAGTTCCCTTAGATCATTATAACTTGAGAAAACGAAAAAGAATTTAAAATTATTTTTTATTGTAATAAAAGCAAAGAAGAGTAAAATATTACAAAGATATTTTATTTTTAAAGGGTTTTCTTATGAAAAGTAATTACGCATTTCTTGCATTATGTTTTTTTGTCAATTTGTATCCGATGGAAAAGACTGACACTATACTCTTAGAATGTGTTGAAAGTATAGATATTATTCGTGATTTAAAAAGCCTTGAGCATCAACATGTAGATATGCTTGGAGAGAGGTTTTCCCATCTTACTATAGCTTACAATTTGTATGTAAATTCAGAACAGACATCTAAAGCTGCTATAAATTTTAAAAATTTACAAAATTCGCAAGAACAATTTCAAAAAAATTTAAATATAATAGCTAGTATACAAGTAGGACAAGATGAAATTTGGGGACTTATCAATAAAAATATTGAAAAACTAAAAAATATATCACAAGAGAAAAAACATAAACTTCTAGGATTACAAATTAAAGAAACGCATCGAATGCATAAAAAAAGCACTGAAGAAAATATAACTATTATGGATGTATATAAAAAATATGCAAACCATAATTTTTATTTTTATAATAAAGATATCCATAATTTTCTTACAACATTTTATAACGATAATCTTCCCGATTCAGTCTTGAAAGAGTACGCTCAATAAAAAAACGAGTGGAGCTTTGTAATGAACCCGGAACAATTTACGACAGCTGTACAACAGTTATTAAATAATGCAATTGGCATAGCGCAGGAATATAAAAATCCTGCTCTCATGCCTCTGCATATTGTAGCAGCAACGCTGGAAGATCAGTTCTGCCGCACGTTTTATTCGCTTGGAAATACTGTAGACATATCGGCTTTACAAAAGCTTGTTATGACAGAACTTGCTGCATTACCACGCGCAGAGGGCAGTCAACTTGTAGCAGATAAAACAATTGAAGATTTTTTTACGGCCTGCAAAAAAGAGGCTGATGCTTTACAAGATTCTTATATCAGTCTTGAACATGTTATGCTGGTAATAAGTGAAACAAAAGCTTTGCCGCAGCCAATTCGTGATTTTTTTAAAAAGCATAATCTGAATCGCACACTGTTTTTGCAGCATATTAAGAGTATAAGAAAAGGGAAAACGGTGAAAGAAAAAAACGCAGAAAGCCAGTATCAACTATTAGAAAAGTATTGTCAAAATATTACTGAACAAGCTCGTAATGGCGTTTTAGACCCCGTTATTGGCAGAAGTGATGAAATTCGGCGCGTTATCCAAATTCTTTCCCGACGAACAAAAAATAATCCTGTATTAATTGGTGAACCGGGCGTTGGAAAAACTGCTATTGTTGAAGGCATTGCACAACGAATTATTAATAATGATGTTCCTGAAAGTTTAAAAAATAAAACTCTGTATGCATTAGACTTAGGACTCTTAATTGCAGGGGCAAAATATCAAGGTGAATTTGAAGAACGCTTAAAAGGTGTTTTAAAAGAAATCGAATCAAGTCCCGATTCTATTATTTTATTTATAGATGAACTTCATATGCTTATCGGCGCTGGTGCAACAGGTGGTGGAGGCATGGATGCATCAAACTTATTAAAACCGGCATTAGCTCGTGGCCAGTTGCATTGCATTGGCGCAACAACATTAAAAGAATATAAAAAATATATCGAAAAAGATGCCGCACTCGAACGAAGATTTCAGAGAGTTTTAGTAGAAGAACCTTCGATAGATGATGCAATCTCAATATTACGTGGGCTTAAAGAGCGGTATGAACTCCATCATGGTATTAGAATTAAAGATCAAGCATTGGTAGATGCTGTTATATTATCGGCAAAACATATTGCTGATAGATTTTTACCGGACAAGGCTATCGATTTGGTTGACGAAGCAGCTGCGATGGTAAAAATGGCTATAGATTCCCAGCCTGAAGAAATTGATCAATTAGAACGTAAAATTAGGCAGCTTGAAATTGAGAAAGTTGCATTAACAAAAGAAAAAGATGGTTCAACATCTGAACGCTTAAAAGAATTGGAAAAAGAATTAAGTGAACTCAAAGAAAAAAATGCGATTCTTTTAAGCCAATGGAAAGCAGAAAAAGCTCCGCTTGAAAAAATTAATAAACTTAAAGAACGTGTAGAAACAGCACAGAACCAATTTTTGCAAGCTGAGCGAGAAGGGGACTTTGCAAAAGCTTCTGAAATTAAATATGGCACGATGGCCAAATTACAAAAAGAACTTGCACATCAACAGGAACTCGTTGATGCATTACCCAAAAAACTTTTAAAAGAAGAAGTTGATGAATCTGATGTTGCTGCTGTTCTTTCACGCTGGACAGGAATACCGGCAGAAAAGTTGCAATCTGATGAAACAAAAAAATTATTAAATATCGAATCCATTTTAAAACAACGCGTTATTGGTCAAGACGAAGCTATTGCCGAGGTTGCACATGCTATTCTTATGCATAGAACGGGCATCACTGACCCCAATCGGCCGATCGGGTCATTTTTATTTTTAGGGCCAACGGGTGTTGGAAAAACGGAAGTTGCCAAAACGCTTGCAGAATTTTTATTTAATGATCCTAAAAAGCTTATTAGAATTGATATGTCGGAATATATGGAAAAGCATGCGGTTGCACGGCTGATTGGTGCACCTCCTGGTTATGTTGGATATGAAGAGGGTGGTCAATTAACTGAAGCAGTTCGCAAACAACCCTATTGCGTTATTTTGTTTGATGAGATTGAAAAAGCACATCCTGATGTTTTTAATATTTTCTTACAAATTTTAGATGAGGGCCACTTGACAGATAGTCAGGGCAGAACGGTCTCATTTAAAAATAGTATTATCATTATGACTTCAAATATCGGCTCTGATATTATTGTAGAAGCCAAAGAAATTAATGAAAAAATTAAAAAACAAATTACTGATTTATTGAGAAAAACATTCAGGCCAGAATTTTTAAATCGCATTGATGGCATCGCATTTTTCAGAATGCTGACTCAAGATGATGTTGTCAAAATTGCCGCTCTTCAACTTGATACTCTAAAAAAACGATTGGCAGAACGAAACATTATTGTTGCCATATCACCAGATGTAATTACTCATATCGCAGAATTAGGATATGAAAAAGAATTCGGTGCGCGCCCGCTCAAACGAGCAATTCAAAATTACATCAGCGTGCCACTTTCGCGCTATTTATTACAACATCCCCAAGCACAACAGATAACTATAAAACTTAAAAATGATACTATTAGTATCACATAATTTAAAAAAATCTGATTGCAAATTTTTGTTCTTAGAGTTATAACTAGTACGCATTTATACCAACTATGAGTACTTTTATGATAATCAGAAAAATTGCAATAATAATTTTAATATCACCATTAGTAAATTATGGGATGGAGATCGAAAATAGTACCGATTTTCCCATGAAATTTATATTTAAAGCCCCGTGGAATTTTATATCAGTTTCTGCCATAAAAAGAATAAGCAAAGAGTATGATAAAAAATATATTATTTCTGAAGATAAAACATGTTTTGTAAGTACTGTTGTAATCAAACCCCATCAAATAGAAAAATTTAATCCCATTTTCTTTGCCATGAAATTAACAAAAGAAGCAATTAACTCTGAAAGAGAAACATGCTTTATCAAAACTGGTGACAATGAGGGCTCGTTTTGTATTTGTAAATTTCCTTATAAAAAAAAATATAAGTATATAAATATCTCTTGTAAGACTTTTATTAATCGCATCAAAATTCATGCAACTAATAATGATTGTGTGGATGAATATATAACTCCACCTTTTAATTTTGGTGGAATCTCTTTACCACCAAAACCAGAAATATTTAATCTTTCTAGTCCTATTTTCTTAAAGAAAAAAAATCAATATACGCATGATCAAGATGCCGATTTTGGCTATGCTACATCTCCAGAATTGTAAATTGTTTTAAAAAATCCCTTTTTTTGTTACATATATAAATATCAAAAATTACGAGGGATACATGTTTGATTCTCTTATATTTGCTATAAGTACATGGCAGCCATTTCTTCAAAAAAATAATTTTTCTTATTTCAAATCTCATCCTGTTGTCGCTCGATATAAAATTGAAAATGAATTAGATATACCGCTTTTTATACGATTTTATTCAAAAATGAAAAGCATGCCTGCTGAAGAATTACTTGCTCCTCATACAAAAAAAGTTATTGCAAATATAGAAAGAATTCCTATAACAAAAATTCGTTTTTTTAATTCAAAAAAGAAAAAGTACACATTTTATAAACTAGATAGCAATTACATAAAACTTTATTTAACTGAAGAAGGCAATGTAGCTGTTAATTTTATAAAAAGTTCTCCTGATTTTTTTTACACATATTCACAAGAAACGAATATTCTCCCTTTGCCAAAAATAAAAAGTAAATCGAAAGGTAATTCATGAACTATGCGATTATAAGTTTATTTTTTATAATTTGTTGCATTAATCTTTCCACTACAACTATTCAGCTTACAAACAATTCTATGTGCGATAAATATTTTACTTTTACTGATGGCAAATTCAATTTTGTAGGATGCAAAGTTGCAGCTCATACAACTCAATCTTTTTCTCTTACATCCCAATTTACTCTAGGAAATGTGATCGAATACGAATGCAAAAATGATACCTGGTTTCCCATAACAGCTGATACTACTGAGATTGCTGTTGGTCCTCAATATTATGTCGCTGTGGAGGTAGTTACACAAAATGGCAATGTCCCCTTTGCAAAACCCATTTATATTCCAGTAGCATCTTCCTGCAGGTGATTCTCATGAACATATCATATTTACCCGTTGTTCTACTCCATGGTATTTTTTCTGGTGCAAGCTACATGGAGCCGATACGAACATATTTGGAGCAGCAATTTCCTTCAATTTCTGTGGTTAATGTTAAATATGGTGAAGATGAGATACTCACTTCTTTTAGTAATATCGAAAATCAACTTGATCTTATTAATACTTTTATTCAACAACAAGAATGTTTAAAGAATAAGCCATTTATTTTTATCGGCCATTCTCAAGGAGGCCTTTTAGCACGGTGCTGGATAGAAAAATATGGCAACACGTTGCGCCCGCACACATTAATTTCGTTAGGTTCGCCACAGGCAGGATATTTTGGCATTCCCGATATGTTCAATACTATATCAACTGCTTTACCACAATCATCATCAGTTGAAAGCTCAGCAATGTTAGGATTTTATCAAGACCTTTTTACTGAAATCATAAATTCTCGCGATAGTGCATATGAATTATTTTATGCATCAGAAACTCAAGAAATGTTAGGTTTAAGTGAATATTGGAAAGATCCAAAGCATTATGACCAATATTTCAGTTGTTCACAGATGCTTCCCTATTATAACAATGAAAAAGTGCATCCACTGAATAAACAATACAAAGATAATATCACAGCGCTGACAAAAATTGTGCTTGTCGCATCAACTCAAGATGATGTTATCGAACCACCAAATTCTGCCCACTGGATGTTTTATAAACCAAATTCAGACACAGTTCTTGAAGAAAACTTCACGAGTACCGATCAATATACTAATAATCTTCTAGGTCTAAAAGATATGTATGACGCGCAAAAAATAGATTTTAAAGAAGTACATTGTGTACACACCCAGTATCAAGACGATCCGGAAGTTTTACATCTTATTGGTACATACATGGTACAAGATTCATGAATACACGAAAAATAATCATAGCTAATTGGAAAATGTATAAGCCTCATCAAGAAGCTCTTGATTGGCTTGATAGTTATTTTGAAGAACTGGATGAATTAACACAATTTCATGATATTATACTGTGCCCTGAATTCACCACTCTTGCTGATGCAGCTAAAATTTTACAAACAACATCGATATCTCTTGGAGCACAAGACTGCTCTTCCCATGAAGCCGGCGCTTTTACCGGCCAAATTCCTGCCCATTCTCTTGCCGATATCGATTGTACGTATTGCCTTGTTGGACATTCGGAAGTTAAAAAACACTGCTGCGATACCCCTCAAACAGTTATTCACAAAACATGGCAATTATTAAAATATGATATTATCCCCATCTTATGCTTTGCTGACGCTACTAAAAATACTCAAGAATTTTTAAAAGAACTCGGCTCATATTTGCAGGGTAAACATACTAATAAACAAACTATTATGTTCGCGTATGAACCTTTGGAAAGTATTGGCGCACTTCATGATTCTCCAGAATCTATTGCGCAAATTCTTGCCACACTAGCTTCTTGTGCCCAGGCGGCATTGCCCCGTTTTGAGCATAAATATTTATATGGTGGGGGTGTTAATTCTCATTCGATTGCCCAATTAGCAGGTATCCCGTCGTTAGATGGTTTTTTGGTAGGAAAAGCAAGCCTCGATTTTCAAAGTCTAAAAAAAATAGTATTATCAATACATACTTAAAAAATAAAACCGAGGAAACCTACTATGTTATATGGTCTTTTAATCACTCTTTTTATTATCTTATGCATCTTTTTGGTACTTATTATTCTTGTTCAGAAGAGCAAGGGGAGTATCGGTATTGGTAGCATGGGTGGCAGTTCCCAGCTTATTTTTGGTGGTTCCGGCGGCCAAGACTTTTTCCAAAAAGCTACTTGGGTTTTAGGAGCATTATTCATGGCCGGGTCATTAGTATTAGCACTGATGAAGTCTTCTTCACTCATAACTTCCCGCTATTTATCAAAAGCACCCGTAGTTGCCCAGCAAATGCCAGTAGAAGCTGCCCCAATGCCAACACCTGCTCCAGCACCAGAAACACCAATTACACCAGCCCCTGCGCCACAGGAAACCAAAGCTTAAGGGCTTAATAATAACCCGCCAAAAACAGTTCTTTATTTGGTGAATTTGCATGCTTTTGACAAAATTTTAAAATATTATATAATAGTAATATTAAAAATAAAAATAGCAGTTTAAACAAAGCATCATAAAAAGAACTTTATGAAAATTATTAAATTATTAATTTGTATAATATGTGCATTCAGCGCGCCTGCTTGGGCGGCGCAAAAACAATCATCAACCCCACTTATTGATGCATATAATGGCTTTATTAAAGCCCATGATGATTATATCGAAAATCTTATAAAGTGTTCGCCTTTAAACCGACAACAATATAAAGATAATATAGCGCTTTGGCAGTCAACCTTAAGCAAAAGTAACGTAGATGAAGAAGAAAAAAATGTCCTCGCGCAAGATAAAATAAAGATGTTCAATGATTTGGTTTTATTAGAAACTAATACCAAAAATAATGTTGCTGCAGCTCGCGTTAATCTTGTTAAAGACTTTAAAGCCACTATAAAAGCAGCTGCAACATGGACGATGGGGACATATACAGCTGGATGCATGGCCTATGTATTGTTATCTCGACCTACCTCTCATATGCAAGAATTTATTACAAGAAATGCAGCTTTCATAGCTACTACAGGAATAACATGTTATTCAGCTTTTAAGATTTTCCAATCAGCACATAAAATATATAATGCCCCAAAAATCAAAAAACAAGCTGAAAAATATTTTGTAGATAAATATTTCAATGATATAAAATTTGCTCAAGACATATTTATCGATGAATATCTTATCAAAGAACCCGGCACTGTAAAATTAGAATATAAAAAATAATTAAAGATTTTTTGTTCTAAAAAATTTCTTGATAATAAGCAGCTGGCCATTATTTTTAGTCTTGCTATACTAATAAGTGTAATTACAAATTTAGAGGAGCATGACGTTGAATACTACGCAGACTAATGAAAATACGTATGCCAATGCCGCCGTTATTGATGGAATAAAAGAGGCAAGCACTCATTTTCAGTATATTACCCAAGAAGTTAATAAAGTTATTATTGGCCAACAACAAGCTATCACATTTATTTTGATGGCTATTTTGTCAAAAGGGCACATTCTTTTAGAAGGCGTTCCTGGCGTTGCAAAAACAACGATGATCAAAGCGATCACCGCCGCATTGGGACTTCATTTTAAAAGAATACAATTCACACCAGATTTATTACCCGCAGATTTGATCGGTACACTGATTTATAATCCAAAGACGTTAGAATTTGAAACAAAAAAAGGTCCGATTTTTGCCAATTTAATTTTGGCTGACGAAATTAATCGCGCACCCGCAAAGGTGCAGTCAGCACTCTTAGAATGCATGCAAGAACATCAAGTAACACTGGGTTCGCAAACGCATTATTTAGAAGAGCCATTTCTAGTATTTGCAACACAAAATCCACTTGAGCAAGCTGGAACCTACCAATTGCCAGAAGCACAGCTTGACCGGTTTATGTTTAAGCTGACGGTATCGTATCCATCCGCACGAGAAGAAAAAGAGATTATATCCCGCTCTCACATACTTGAGCCAATTCATCAAGTTGTTTCTCAGAAAGATATTGCAGCAGCACAAGAACTTATTAGTCAAATATATTGTGATGAAAAAATTATCGATTATATTGTTTCACTTGTTGACTGTACACGCCATCCTGAAAAATATAATAAAGATTTACGAGCATATATAAAACTTGGCGCTTCACCCCGTGCAACCATCGCTCTCTATCAGGCTGCACGAGCTTGTGCATTTTTGAAAAAAAGACATTTTGTTATTCCTGATGATGTAAAATTTGTATGTCCTGCCATTTTGCGTCACAGAATATCATTGCATTACGAAGCAGAAACTCAGGAAGGTGCTGCAGACTTGGTTATCGGTAAAATTTTACAATCGGTACCAACTCCTTAAAATGACATGAACTTGACAAATGGTAGCTAAGACGAGAATATTGTTTCAATACGGGTAAGCTTCGTGGAAGTTGGGCGCGTAAAAAGGATATTGATGAAAAGTCCTCTATGGATTTTAAATAGTGCGTTACTTCTCATATTTTTGGCGGTGGTAAGTTTTGTTATTTTTAATCAAAAAAAAACACCTGCAAGAAAGTCTTTAAGGCCTGAAGCTCCATTAACATCTGCTAAAAAGGATGTTTCAAAAATCAATATTGCTCGCATTTATGAAAATGATTTATTTAACACGTATGTAAAAGAAACACCTCAACAACCTGAAGTTCAAAAAGGAATTGTTCCTATTCCACAACCACCTTCTCTGCAACCAACACCAGTACCCCAGCCAGCGCGTTTAGAATTTTTACCTCCTTTACCAATTAGTTTGAAAGGAATAATTTTCACAAACAATGATCTCGAAAACAGAGCTATTATAGCAAATAATAAAACAAAGCAAGAGTCGCTCTATAAAATTGGTGATAAAGTTGAGGATGCTGATATCATACATATTAGTAGGCATAAAGTAATTTTTGTCCGTTCCAATGGTCAACAAGAAACAGTATTCATTACACCTACTGATGCACAAGAAGATTTAATATTCTCACATGATAAGCCATGGTCAACTGTGGTTAAAAAATTAACAGACACCACATATGCTGTTGATCCAAAAACATTTACAAAACGCATTACCAGCTTAGCTCAGTTTATTGATATGCTTGATGTTACAACAGCATTTTCAAAAGGGAAAAGTATAGGATGCCGCATTGGTATGCTCGCACCACAATCGATCGGCCCATCTCTTGGTCTCAATCCTGGCGATATTGTTATAGAAGTTAATGCTGTTCCTACAACTACTACCCAAGATAGAATGACTGTGTATAAGATGATAACGGAAATGTCAGTTGGGTCTGAAATTACTGTAAAATATTTGAGAAATGATCAGGAGTTTACCATGACCTATGTATTGCAAAAATTAACTCCTGATACAACTGAACAACCCGCTTATGGTGAAAAAATTATTGAAAAAAACAATGAACTTATTGAGGCTGCGCAAACCAATCCTATGATTGATGAAATAAAGAAACAAGATAAGAGTGCAATGTTACGCCATGGTGGTCGTTCAGCAATGATACAACGGTTACCTCAATAAAATGATAAGGCGATTATATGAATATATTTAAAAAATTTTTAATTATTTTTTCTCTCATTGCTTTATCTGGTATACGTACTCATGCCGCAGTAGAAACGGCACAACCTGAAAGTCATCTCACAACTACAAAAAAAAATCAGGACTCAGAAACATCCTCATTAAACACATTGCTTAAGCCCTGGGAATTTGGCGATAGAAACGAGCTTATCGAATTTGAATTTGAGAATGCTGAACTTTCAAGCCTTATTCAATATATAGAAAAAAAATTCTCATTAACGTTTATTTTAGATGATCAAATTTCGCCGCTTCCCGCAGGTGGAAAATCTGTGCTTGGAACTAAAATTTCATTTAGAACGCACAAGCCGCTTACAAAAAAAACTGCTTGGGAAATTTTTGTAACATTTCTTGATATGGCAGGACTCGGCCCTGTCCCTGGTCCTCGACCAGGAATATATCGAATAACAACAAATGATCCTGCTTCTCCATTATCTATCAATAAATCAGCTCTTCCTTCATTTATTGGTGTTGATCCTGCACTTATTCCAGCCAATGATACGCGAATCAGGTATGTATATTTTGTTGAAAATACGAGTCTTGATGTTATCAAAAATGTTATTGATGCGATGAAAAGCTCAAAGGCGCCTAATCTTATTATCTTTCCAGAATTGCGCGCCATTATGTTAACTGACAAAGCATCTAATATTAAAGCGATTTTAGAAGTTGTGCGTGAACTTGATCGCGTTAATATGCCCGAAACGCTCTCCATTATTAAATTAAGAAGAACCGATGCAACTAAGGTTGCTGACTTGTATAAAGCTCTGGTAAAAGATGAATCGCAACAACCGGGTCCTCGGCTTTTAGGCGGTAGAAAGCAACCAACAACAAGTTATTTTCCCGAAGGCACCCGTATCATTGCAGAGCCACGTACGAATACGCTTATTTTATTGGGCAATAAAGATGCTATTAAAAAAATAGAAACATTTATCATTAAAGAAATCGATAAAGAGCTCGAAGCTCCATTTTCACCTCTGCATATTTACGAACTTAAATATGTTGCAGCTGATGCTATAGCGGCTATTTTAAAAGAAGCTATTCAATTCCAAACTGATACAGAAGCGGCAAAATATGGCGGTGTTCGTGATGGAGATAAATATTTTAAACCTATTTCAATCACCCCAGAAAAAGGCGGCAATCGTCTTATTATTAATGCAGACTATGAAGATTATTTAAAATTGTATGAAATATTACAAAAGATCGATGTTGAGCAACCTCAGGTTGCTATAAAAGTTCTCATTATGGAAGTTGATCTTACTGACACCAAGAATTTTGGTGTCCAAATGAGAAACAAGGTCCCCGGACCAAATGGATTAATCGGTAATCACACCACGTATCAAACTTCTGGACTTGCAGGATTAAATACCCCCGTCGCAGAAAATCCTAATGGACCAGGCGCCACTCGGTTGTTAGGAAATCTTGTAAGCTTGCTTACTAACGATACTACACCAGGTGCGACATTTGTAACTTTTGGTAATGATGCTTTTGGTGTATGGGGCCTCTTTACAGTACTTCAAAAACTGACAAATGTTAGTATTCTCTCAAATCCATTTTTAGTAACAACTCATAAATATCCCGCCTCGATTTCTCTTGGTGAAACGCGTCGTGTTTTAACAGGCACTTCGATTACTCCTACTGGCCCTGTTGATAGTTTTGATGATTTAACGGCAAAACTTGAGGTATATATTGAGCCTCAAATAAGTTATGAAGGCTTTGTTATCATGAACGTGCGTGTCAACCTAGAAACATTTACTGATGTAAATACCGGTTCGGGAAACCGTATTAAGCGTGAGCTTAAAACATCGGTCATTATGGCAGATAATGAGACGTTGGCTTTAGGCGGATTATTAAGAAACGATATAGCTGAAAATGAAACTAAAGTCCCTGTTTTGGGCGATATTCCTCTTCTGGGATGGCTCTTTAAAAATAAAAGCAAAACTCTTACAAAAACAAGTCTTCTTATTCTGATTACTCCCGAGGTTATTCCTTCATATTCAGAAAAATTTGCAGAACGGTTTACCAATACTAAGGTTAATGATGCTCAAACAACATTGAATGAAACCCATAGCCTTAATCAAACGAGAGACTTTGTTCATCGTTGGTTCTTTAAAGACCCCGAAGATGTACAAGCAGAAATCATCGATGGCTTTGTTACTCACCAACGCCGTTATATTGATCCAAGCCAATTAGTACAACCTGAAGAAGAAAAAAATACACCGGCCAAAGAAAAGCCAAAAAAATTATTAACATCTAACTTTGTACCTATGGATGAGCCCGTATGATTCTTAATATTTTCATTCCCGAATCAGTAGGAACATATTACGTTATGCCACATCGCACAGTAGGCATATATATTGGACATGACTTTATACATGCAACTGTTGTTAAAGCAATGGGAGAAAAAAGAATTATTGAAAAGTTTCTCAAAGAACCTATTATTCAAGAACAAGTCTCAGAAGCGCTTAAAAAAATCTTACATGAAGTAGGGAGTTATAATTCTATCAGTACGGCAGTACCAAGCTCACTCGCTATTTTTAAAGAGATAACGGTTCCATTCACTGATCATGAAAAAATAAAATTAATTCTGCCATTTGAAGTAGAACCACTTTTACCTTTTCCTCTCTCTGAGGCTGTATTAGATTTTATTGTGATAGGTGTCGATGAAACTAACAAGAATTCAACAATTCTTATTGCTGCATTAAAAAAAGAACAACTACAAGAGCATTTAGACATATTTTCCAATGCGGGTGTTACCCCCGATCGAGTAACAATAGATCTGCTTGAAATTTATGGACTCTATAAATCTATTGCTGAATATGCCAAGATACCAGGGACGGTAGTTCTTCTTGATATTGGTATGCATACTACCAATATTCTCGTCATGATGGATGGCTCATTAAAAATGATACGCGTATTAAATAAGGGCATAGCTTTTATTATCAACTCTCTTATGCGAGAAATAAAAAATGTAACAGAACCAGAAGCTTATAATCTTCTCTTTAAATCAGGATTTAATGAAGAATCTGTGCGCACAGGTGCATTCGATTTTTTTAATGAAATACAATTTACATTACAGGCTGCTCTTTCAAAAATTGTTTCAATAGGTACTGTGCAAAAAGTTTTTCTGATAGGTCCTGGAGCGGAGATACCACATCTCACAGAATTCTTAACACAGTTCATGAATTGCCCCTGCGATATCATGTACATGCATAAAATTATTCAAGATGGAATAGTTATTGCATCCTCTCAAGAAAGAATCCCTCATGATTTCTATGTCAGTTTTGCAACAGCACTTTCATCAACTGTAACACGTGATGTTAATATGCGAGCAGACTACGCAAGCAAAACTGAAGAAAATCTGCTTTTTATGCAAACCATTGTCGCCATTTGTTTAGGGCTCTTAATTATTACAACATTTTCGGTATATAGCTTTTTAACGTTACGAACATTTTCAAATGAAGCTTTCAATTCTGAAAAAGAGTCTATCGAAAAATTAAAAAAAGTATTTACATTTTCTAAGAAGGGCACCATAGCAACGTTACAGACAGCAAATGCATTAGCACTTGCAGAACTTAAAAAAGAAGAAGATATTTGGTTTGCACTTTCAAGTGGCAATAGATTTTCATTTTTAACCTATTTACAAGAATTAAGTTCACGTATTGACCGAGAAAAACTCGGGCTCGATTTGAAAAAACTTATTATTAGGGGTGGGCAAGGAAATACCGAAGATACTATGACACTCGAAGGCTCAGTAAAAGATTATGATGCATTACGCACTTTTGAAGAAGCATTAAACAGTTCAAAAATGTTTAAGAATATTCCAAAACTTCAAGAACCAAAATTTGGAACAATTACTTTTGCTCTTGAAAAAAATGAACGAGAACGTACATGAATGTAGTACAAAAAGTAAAAGAATTTATTGTTTCTTTTAATGCTCAATATCTACGTTGGGCAATGCTTGTAGTTGCAGGTATTCTGTTTTTAGTTATGGCATTACTTATGTATAATTTTTACTCCCGCCTTGGTACAGCTCAGAAAAAAATACAAAGAACTAATCAACTGCGCCAAGAAACTCGTTCAATCTTAGAACGGCATGAACGAGTAAAACAACAGCAAAATGAAGTGAATAGAATTCTTGAGCAAGATCCCACATTTAAAATTAAAGAATATTTTACTGGAATTGTAGGCCAATTAGGCATGAGCCAACAAAATACAAAACAAGAAGTTTCTGATCCTCAAGACTTAGAAAATGGTTATTCAGAGATAAAGCTTGATGCAAGCTTTACTGATATTAATACAAAACAGCTGACAGATTTATTGTATAAAATAGAGCAAAATGAGCGCATTTACACTAAAGAACTTATTGTTACAAAATCATTAAAATCACCAACAATTGATGTAACGTTAATTATTGCTACGTTGCAGCTAAAAACGCCGTAATATCACGGAGAGCATAGACTATGAAAAATCGATCATTTATCTTCAGCGCCATTTTCTATGCATTATTATATTCACATTCTGCACTGGGATCACTAACAGCGCAATTGCCAAAAGATCTACCAGAAGATGTTAAAACGCAAGAAAAAAATACTACAACTACACCAGAAAATATACCCACAGTTCCACAAGAAACTACATCTGATCAGGCACAATTAGAACAACTTAAAGCACTTGAGTTGCCAACAGTGCCAACGCCAGCTCAACCAGCAGCAGTAATACAAACAACTATTCCCTTTAATGAAATACCAACTCAAGAAAAAACACCAAAAAGAGATCCGCTTGTTAAATTTAATTTTGAAAACGAAGATTTAGTAAAAATTATTAACATGCTTGCTTCAAAAAAGGGCATGAATATTATTTTGCCCCAAGGTGCAGATGCGATCAATCAAAAAGTGACATTTAAGCAAAGCAAAAAAATTCCTCTTTCACAGGCAATGAGTTATTTAAGTTATTTTCTTACATTATCTGGATACGCCATGTATCCAGATGGTTCATTTTTTGTTGTTACTAGAGTTGACCCCAATGTTGGACGTGTGCCCTTAGAACTCTTTATTAATGTTGCTCCTGCCGATTTACCACATAGTGAACAGATGATCCGCGCTGTATATTATTTTGCAAATTTAAGGGTACCTGAAAACACGCAGGGCATAGAGCCGCTCAATCTAATGATGAAAGATATGTTATCGGCTCAGGGAAGTTATATTTTTGATCCAAAATCTAATGGTATTATTATAACAGATAAAGCAAATAACATAGGTTCTATTGCAACTATACTTACTGAACTTGATTCATCAGGTTCCCGTGATGTTATTGCCGTAGTTCCTTTGTATAATAGTACAGCACGCACGGTAGCAGATTTGTTAAAGAATCAGATTATAGCAACTACAACAGATTCTCGTGGAGTTATTCGAACCGACTTAAAAGCAGAATCTGGAATTTATTTTTCAACAAACACTCGTGTTGTAGCCGATGAAAGAACTAATTCTATCATCATCATGGGAAGGGAAACATCGGTCGAACGGCTCCGTGAATTTGTACAAGAATATATGGATGCTCCAGCAGATTCTGGCAGATCCATTCTTCATGCCTATGATTTACAGTATCTTGATGCGGATGAATTTGCAAAAGTATTGCAAGAAATTGTAACATCCCGTGGACCGCAACAAGGACAATCGCAAAAAGAGCCTGTTACAGGTCCTATGCAATTTTTTGAGGGCGTAAGAGTTGTTGCAGAAAGTTATAGGCCCGTTCAGGCTGCAAAAGCTATTGCAGGAGGTACTGCAATAGAAGAAAGTGGTACAGTTTTCCAAGGGGGTAACAGATTAATTATCGCTGCACGCTCTAAAGATTGGCATCGGATTAAATCACTTATTCAACAGCTTGATAAACCGCAAAAACAAGTGATCATCGAAGTATTAATTGTAGATCTTTCAGTAACAAATACTAAAATTTTAGCATCTCAGATTAGAAATCCTGAAAATCTGTTTATGACACCTCCAGGATTTAATTTCCAATCTGCTCAAATTATTGGTCCAATTCTCGATAATCCTAATGAAACTACACCACCAACAACCATTGCAGCAGATCTTTTGAGAATTTTATTGGGAGGTACTACCAGCCTTGCCACCTTAGAAACGACTGGTCCTGGAGAAAATGGTTCTTTAATACTTTCACTCAATGATCCTAATGGCTCTGTATGGGGAGTTTTCCAACTTTTGAACAGTGTAGTACAAACCAATTTGCTCAGCCATCCATTTATCGTGACATTAAATAATATGCGTGGCGAAGAAATTATTACTACAATCCGACGAGCAGATGGTGATCAATCGATTGGTGAAGGTGGTATTTCAACTGTCAAACAAAAAGACTTTGAAGCAACAATAAAAGTTGCTGTCACGCCGCGAATCAGTTCTCTTGATAGGCTCAATTTACAAGTAACTATAGAAATTGATGATTTCATTTCTGCAAATATAACCGATTTTACACGGCAAACACGACGAGTACAAACAAATGCAAATATGAACTCTGGCCAAGTGCTTGTTCTTGGTGGGCTTACCCGCTTAGAAACAGATGAGTCTGAATCAGAAACACCTATTCTTGGTCAAGTTCCTATTCTTGGCTGGTTTTTCAAAAGTAAAAGCAAGGCAACAATAAAAAACAATCTTGGTATTTTTATTTGTCCAACTATTGTTGAACCTAAATTACGAGAAGGTCAAAAAACATATACGAGTGATAAAGTTAAATATGCCTATACTCAAGTTGGTGAATCTGTTACCTACGATAACTTACGTGATCCAATTACACGATTCTTCTTCTTGCCAGGAAGTGGTAAAGATGAAAATATCCTGACTCAATATTTGGCGGATTCTAAAGAAGGCTCGTATAATTTTGAAAGTCGTGAACGGGAAAGTTTGGAAAGTAAGAAGATTAAAAACTCAATTAATGAACGTGAAGATGAAGAGTCACGTGCTCTTAAAACAATGCTAGAACCTGAGAAGAATCCACTATTGGCTGTCAATAGCTGATATCATAAGTTGATCTTCAATTTCGAGGAGCCTATTATATTTGGCTACCCGTTCCATGCGTGAGCAGCCGCCAGCCCTGATTTGCCCAGCACTTGCTCCGACGGCAAGGTCAGAAATAAATGTCTCATCAGTTTCTCCTGCGCCATGGGAAACAATAATATTGAGATTGTGCATTTTACAAAGTCGTAATGTATGAAGAGTTTCTGTTACAGTACCAATATGATGAGGCTTTATGATAACACCTTGTGCAATTCCAGCCTCCGCTCCTTGTATAATTTTTTCTGCATTATTTTCAAAAATATCGCCACCAACAAGTTGAATTCTGCTTTCTAAAAGGGCTTTCATTAATTTCCAGCCGTTCCAATCATCTTCACTTAAACCATCTTCTATAGAATATATAGGATATTCATCTAACAATTTTTCATAGTAAGCAACAAGTTCTTGTGAGTTGATCTCTTTATTATTCCAGGTGTATTTTTTGGATACAGGATTATACAAACGAGAAGCACCTACATCCAAAGCAATAACACAACGATTACCAAATGATTCACTAATTTTTTCAATCGCTTGTAATAAGAGACTCAGAGCTTCTTCATCACTTTCAAAGTTCATGACAAATCCACCATGATCCCCAACATAAAATGGCTTACCTTTTTTTTGAGCAAGAGTACGTAATTCATGAAATACAAGAATACATAATTCGTAGGAATTTCTATAATTTGCAGCCCCGAGCGGAACAACCATAAATTCTTGAATATTAACATTGCTATTATAAAGATAGTCTGCTGAAAGCATAGTAATAATAGGAAATGGCAAAGAAACCGATTCTGAGCCACACATGTATGCAATAAGCTCATATAATTCTACATGTTCCGCATATGCTTGTGCTTTATAAACAGCCATACTTGTTGCAAGCATAGCCTGGGCACCCAAATTAGATTTATCCGGCGTTCCATCAATTTCCAAAATTTGTAAATCCATTTCAGGACCATGAGGACACAGCCCAATAAGCTTGGGAGCAATCATCTCATCAATATTTTCGATAGATTTTAAAACTCCTTTGCCCCAAAATCGTTTGCCACCATCTCTCATTTCCCGAGCACTATTTTTTTTATACTCTAGCCCACTAGGTGCCGATGCATAAACACGGATAACATCTTCTAAAATTATTTCGCATTGTACTGTAGGCCATCCGCGTGCATCAAAAATTTCTCGAGCTGAAATTCTTGTAATTTTCATATCTGCCTTCCCTTTGTAGATATGCTTTTTTTACTGTAGCCCAGGAGAAGTATGTTTGTATAGGTTTGTTGATGTATTGACAGAAAAAGCACGCGCTTTACATACTTTAGTAAAGAGGAGAAAAAATATATGATGCTTGATAATCCAAGTTACAATAAAATGAAATTACTATACAAGTTAAGTTGCATTACTTGGTTTATCGAGAAACATGCATTAGATGACGCTCAAAATGCAGGTGATAAAGATTTTTACGATGAATTAAAAGTATTACAACATGAGATAGAAAAGCACATTGAAGTATTACAAAAATCGATGTGCCGAGTAACACACTAATCACGCGTAATTAACCCGCTTGACCCTTCGACAGGCTCAGGGTGAGCGGCGGGCAAATCGATGTGCCGAGTAACACACTAGTCCCACACAGAAGAAAATTTATAAATCACAAAAGTATCTGCTACTTTCATAACGCTTCCATTTCTATGTAATATTTCAAGCTTTTTTTTGTTAAAATAATGCTTTATTAGTTGATCATACGTACGTATTTTTGCATATTTTTTGTGTAATGGAATCATATGAACTTTGCCATAACCTGAAGGATATCCGGCAGCTTCAATAAGTAGATTATTTTTAATATCACTCACAATCATGACATGGCCTGGATACCAGAGAAGATCACCTTCTTCTAAAATATCACCAGGAACTAATGGTCGCAAATGACGAGCTAATGTTAATGTATTTTTAAAAAAATAAGGAATGCCATATATTTGTGCTGCCCGTGCAATCAGCCCAGAGCAATCACTGCCAGAATATGGTTGTTTCATGTTCGTACGCTCATAAAAAGATATAGGCTTGCCAGCAAATGTGCCATTAGTTGTAATAAACGCATCATCAACATAATCGATAATACTCGCACCTCCCCAAACATAGGGAATAATTTTATTACTTCTTGTTATCCAATGTTTTAAAAGTGACACATATAAATGTTGTCTATGCTTATTACTTATTTTTTTCTCAATAAAACAATATTTGCGTGGAATTGTAGTAATTTTGGTAGCAATTGTTCTTGGTTCAAATATATGGACAGTAATAGTGTTAACATTTTTTTGCATGTCAGTTTTAACAAATCGCGTCCCCGCTGAATATTTTTTTTGAGTAACAGGGTCATACCAGGGATATATAAGAGTAACGTAACGTGCATCTGAAAGAGTTTCAGGATTATCGAGTGTAATTTGTTCGGGAAAAATTGTGATATCGATTCCACATTCAGTAAGCTCATAAAGATTTTTTAGAGCACTTTTATGTAACCAGAAATTTTTAAGAAGTATTCTATCAGGCGCATCAAAAAAAACTCTACCAACATCAATGCACACTTCTTCTCCCCGCTCTTCTACAATAGTCACAACGTCATTAAATAAAGCTTGTGTTGAACGGAAACAGCCATATTTACTTTCATTACTTGCAAGAGGTGTCTTGTAATATAAATTTTTTATCGAATATTTTTTGAGAGGGTCATAGGTGCTCAATCTATCAAAAAAAAGATCAACAACAGGCACAATAATCACAGCACTGTGTTGATTATGCGCAATAATGTGAATGCTCGATAAAAAGAAAATAGATATTTTAAAAATTTTCATGTGCATGACAGGGTAAATAAACAAGATCTTTATCTTAATGTAACAAAGCGCTTTTTGCTTTTGCAACATAGAGTTTATAAACCTACGAAAAATTTATTTTAAGACTGGTCGCTCTTTTTTACAGGCACATTACGTGCAAGATCTAATGTTTGTTGTATATCTGTATCTATTTTGATACATGCATGATAATCATAAAGAGATTTACAATAAGAAATAATGCTTCCTACACCAACTATTGTTGCTAAGCCAATACCTGCATAGGTAATACCTTTTTTTGTAGCCAATCCAATGCCAGATGTACATATTCCTGATAAACATGGCAAACCATAGCTGCATGCTTTTTCGCACATAATAGTATTAAAGCGAGAAGCACCATATAAAAATATAGCACCGGTTGTTAAGAATGCGCCTTTTTGGCAAGCATAACTGGCACGCTCTTTTTTTAATTTCATAATATTGTCTTGAAGTGCATTAATATTGTCAGAATTTTTCATATAAAGAGTATATGGAGCAATAGTTGCTTGAATATGCTCATGAATGCGAGGATCTCGGCCTGCAAAGTTAATAGCCTCTTTAAAATTTTTACGAATATATTCGTAATCGAACTGTGCTTCGTTCTGAGAGATTATAGTCCCTGAATAGACTATAAGAATTCCAAAAATGAGACGTTTCATAAAATCACCTATATAGTATAAATATAGTATATTTACCAATATATCTATAATATATATTTTGTCAATTTTGTATTTCTTATATAGTTTCTATTTGTAATTTTTACAGGTATTTTAAATATAATAAACAGCATTTTTGCGTTTGACAAACCCTTCCTGGCACAAAGCCTCTAAGTTTCTTTCAACACGAGCCGGTTCCCGGGGGATTAAAGAGCAGAGTGCTTCAAAAGGAAGTGCCGGATAATCAGTCAGAGCACGTAAAATCATGCCCCTAATTTGTCGCTCAGAGCCTTCAAATTTCGATTGAACAGCATGATGTGCACTTTTTCGTGCTGGGTTCTTAAATTTCTTTTTAAGCATGACCCCATAATCGGTCAGCGCATAATACCAGTGACGCGCGTTATTTTTATCAAGTGTTTGCTCTAATAAGGGGAAAATTTGCTTGTCTGATATATCACCCTGGCATGCAAAAAAAGTGTGAATATAAACAGTTCTTATATTTGTCTCTATAAAAAGTGTTGGCATATTGAAAGCAAAAGCACAAATTGATCCTGCAGTTGCTGCGCCAATTCCAGGAAATGTTTCTAAGATCTCAGGACTAGCGGGCAACACACCACTATAATCACGCATCACATGCTGAGCAATTTTAACAAGAGCCAATGCACGTCTGCTGTAACCAAGCCCGTGCCACAAAGCGATAACATCTCGCGTAGAAACAGCCGCTAATGCCTCAAATGTAGGCAATGCTGTTATAAATTGCACAAACTTTTCTTTGACACGTTCAGTTTGAGTTTGTTGTAACATTATTTCAGAAACTACAATATGATACGGGTCAGTAGTTTGACGCCATATAAAAGAGCGACCATGCTCATGATAATAATTATAAATAGTAGTTTGAAACGTAATAATTTCTTTCTGAGTTAACAAACTCACAGACGTCCCACACGAACTTTTACTAAATGTTCCGCATTAACAATACTTTTAACTGCTTTTTTAACATCATCAAGTTGTATCGCATAAAGCATTTGAGCGCGATTATTAAAATAATCAACAGGCAAGCCATATTCATCCAAAAATAAAAATGTTGCAGCAACGTTGCGATACGCACCAAAATGGTCTACTAATGAATTTGCAACCGCCTGTTGCGCTTCTTCAAGCTCACCTTGCGTCATGGTAGAAGCACCTTGTTGTATCACATTTTCTATTTCACGCTCAGCTTCACACAGACGATCAAGAGATACTACCGTTTTTACATAAAAAATGCCCGGTTGCAAACCAACGCCTGCAAGTAAAGATCCACCTATTGTATAAAAAAGCCCAGAGCGCTCACGTAATTCAAAAAGTCGAGAACTCATCGAACCTAGTATGCCTCCAGTAAAAATCTGATCAAACAACAAAATTGGATCAAAGCGAGAATCTTTTCGTTCAATAGAAAGGCCTCCAAATGCTAGCACTATTTGATCTCTATTAATCGGATAATTAACAGTATGCGCATTTGGAAGTTTAATCGGTGGGTACACAAGAGGCTTAATTTCAGCGCCTTTCCATGCGCCAAGAGTAGATTCAACGATATCAAGAATATTAATATCTTCAAAGTTTCCAACAATGGAAATACGGGATTTATGGGGCGTTAAAAAACTGCTATATGCTCGTAAAAGATCTGCTCGTTTTATAGCCTGAACACTTTCAAACGTTCCTAAAATATTTTTACTATAAGGATGCTCTTTATAAATTTCTTGTTTAACCAGCTGGCCTGCACATTGAAGAGGGCTGTCCCAGAAATTTTTAAGTTCACCTATCATTTGGTGTCTAATTTTTTCTATAGAATCTGGCAAGAACGTTGCATTCGTTATCATTTCATACAAAAGCTCAAATCCCTTTTGTGCGTCCTGACTTAGCATGCTTAATGTTATTTGCCCCGGAATTGTATTTAATTCCATACCTCGAGATTCTAATTCTTGGGCAAATTGAGTTCCGGTATATTTTTTTGTTCCTTCTTCAAGCGTATCGAACATAAACATGCTCAAACCTTGCAGATTGGCTGGATCATAAAAATGCTTAGCTTCTAAATCAAGAATAATCTCAATTTTAGGCAATTGAGGATTGTGATAATAAAAAACTTTTAAGCCATTTTTTAATGTTGCTTTCTGAGCTTGTGGAAAATTAAATTTTACTGGCATGTCGCTTGTTATTGTATGAGCAAAAAGGGGAGGTTCCACTTCTGCTTCTCGCACAATGCGTGAAAGTACACGCTTATCTTCTTGGTCAGAAATTTCCTGCACCTGCAACCAATGTGGTTTTTCCGATTCCGGAATAGGAAGCACGGAACCACGATGCATAACTGAACTACGAAGATAATTTTTTACCAATGCCTGGATTGCAGGCTTAATTTCATCTTCTGGATAGTTAAGATAATTTTTCAGATAATATTCATCACCTGTTGCAAGAAAAGTCTTACCTAAAATATATGCACGTTTTTGATTATTCTCTTGTAATGCTATAAAATCCATCTCCGTTTTTTTGCGTGCACGAATAAGTTCTTCATCAGAAATAAAATTGTGAGCAAGATCATCTAATTCTTCTTGAATAATTCGTATTATTTTTTCTATATCTTCAGCACGTTTTGGCTGAAAATGGATAATAAAAAGCCCATAATCAAAAAGATCATAATTAAAGCTATCAAGTTCTAATGCCAATCCCAATTCATCAACAATTTTTTCATATAAACGTGAACTTTTTCCAGCACCAACAACCCATGATAGTATATCAAGAAGATAATCACATTTTGATTTAATTCCAGGAATAACCCATGCTACCAAGCACATCGGCTGTTGAATATCACGAAAGAGGGCAACAGAGCGGGCTTCAATATCTTTCAAATGATAAAAAGATTCTTGTAACGATTCACCACTTGAAGGTATCGAGCCAAAATTATCCTCAATACAAGCATATGCTTCATGCGGTTCAATATCGCCTACAATAATGAGTGTAGCATTATTGGGAACATAATGTTTCTTATAAAACTCTACGAGCGTTTCTCGCTTTAAATTCCATAAATCATGCTTGTAACCGATGATAGGGTACCGGTAGGGATGATCAAAGAAAATTGCGCCAATCATACGCTCAAGCAACGTCGAAATATAATCATCGTTATACATCTTTAATTCTTGTATAACTGCTTTAAGCTCAGAATTTAATAGTTCTTCTTTAAAAGTACAATTGGACATACAGTCAGCCATAATTGGTAACACTTTTTTCCAATTTTGAGTAGGCATATCAAAGAGATACCCCGTATAATCATATGATGTAAAAGCATTACAATACCCGGATAATTTATAGGTAATAATATTAATATCCGATTCTGAAAGCTTGTGAGTGCCTTTAAAAATCATATGTTCAATAAGATGCGCGATACCTTTTTGGCCAGATTTTTCATTCTGTGAACCAACATGATACCACAGTTGAACAGAAACTTTAGGAATATTACTGTTTTGAATCAACACAACAGACATTCCGTTGCTTAATTTTTTTTTAAAGACTTCGCCTTCCATAGACCCCTTAATAAAATAATTTTACTCTAGTATCAAGATACAAAAATCCTTAAAAAACAGCAATTTTAAAAAAGAATCACTCGATCATTGATTTTTATAATATAAAATATTTAAAATATACTATAAGATATATATTACAATTAAAAATTATAAAGGGATTCGATGAAGAAACTCATATACCTTATGATAACAGTCTCTTCGCTATCTTTCTGTGCTGATAATCTAGAACAAGCAATAGAAAAAATTATTCTTTCAGACTCAGAAGCGCAAGAGCATATTGAGCGTATTAAAGATATTCAAGATCAAATAAAACAGTTAGAAGATGCTCAAGGTATAACAGAATTGCATAAACAAATGGCCAATTTACGTTACAATAATTGCGTATACCAACAAAAAACGCCCCGTATCAAAAAGTTTCTTGATGAAATTGAGCATATCCAGCAAATAATCAAAAATAAAACAAAATCTGAGCGCGATCAAATCAACAAGTTGTATCTTGCTTTAGAAAAAAGTGGCCAGAATCAAGAAATCCAAAATAAGATACAAAGCTTACAAAATAGTATAAAAAACAAAGCTCGTGCTGAATTCCAAAAAATATCAGATCTCAATAAACAGATAAAAACTATGATGAGCGATAAAATTAAGCAGGCAAAAACTATCGCAAACACTATCTCAAACAAATATAAAGCAATTACTAGCAAAATTAAGTCTCTTGATGCTCAGCTTAAAAAAGAGATTGACGCTGTTAATACCCTCTTTCAAGATAATGACACGCTCAGAACTGCGCGTAAAAATTTAAGCAAAGCGCGTAAAAATATGCTCAGAACAAATCCATGCAAAAAACCAACAACAGAAAGCTCATGGCTTATATTCTTTGAATAAGCAGAAAAATTTGTAAAAACATGTTAGACTCTGTAGTAATAACTACAGGGTCTTTTTTTTGAGTATAACTATGATTAAATATGTTGTTTTACTTTTTGGGCTTTTATTTATTATAGTATCTTTTCCAGGATGTTTAAAAAATAAGAAAAATATGCATCAACTTTTACATAAACTAGCACCAGATTTCACTCTGCCCGATGAAAATAATACCCCTCAAACACTTTCCCGTTTTAAAGGACATAACGTAGTTCTCTATTTTTATCCAAAAGATAATACACCAGGCTGCACGCAACAAGCCTGCTCTCTACGCGATGCTTATTCAGATTATGTTAAACATGATATACAAGTAATGGGCGTTAATTATGATTCTCCTGCATCGCACAAAGCATTTAAAGAAAAATATCATTTACCCTTTATTCTTTTAAGTGACTCTGATGGAACAGTAGCACAGCAGTATGGCGCAAACTCAGGAATTTTTGGCTACTTTGTTCCAAAGCGCATCACTTTTCTCATAAATAAACAGGGCGTTATTATAAAAATCTTAGAAAATGTTGATGTTCACAACGACGCACAGACCATTGTAGAAACATTTAAAAACTACAAAAATTAAATTTCAAAAAGTTTTTTTTACAAATATTTTCTTTATAATAAACGTCATATTCATAGCATATATTTGACTTTATTTGCACAAATCATTACATTTCACTATATAAAACTTTGAAATGTATATGATTGGAAAAAATTATGAAATTATATTACTCACTCATAATTGCTGCATGTATTTTTAGTAATTGTCATGCACAACCTGTAGAAATGACAGAAAAAATTGTAAAAATAGTTGTCACGCCAGATTCTTCATCCTCTTTTTATTCTTATGTTGTACCAACATGCCTCGTCGCCGCTGGAATTTGGTATTTTGGCGTTCCTTCTAAAATTTTAGATGTATTGAAAATGCCTGGAAGAACAAAGAGAATTGACGACGCTACTGGAAGAATCGATAAAATCACTCATATAACAAATAATAATTTAGAAAATCATATAATAACTTCACAAGAAAATTTTACAACAATAAAACAACAAAATATGGATGCTAAAGAGCTCTATATAAAAAGCTTAGACGATTTAGAAACAACCATGGCAAAAAGTGATCAGCAGAGACAAGCAGACCATCAAAAATTAGTGACTCATATCGATAATGGAGCGCAGCGAATATCTCATACTGTTGATAATCGCTTCGATCAGATGGATAAGAGATTAAAAACTATTGAAGGCTTACTTTTATTACAAGCAAAAAATAGTATGTTAAGCGGCACCTCAGGAGCCTTGGATACAAAATCTACTACAGACTGGTCTTGGATAAATAAATTAAAAAGTGGGATATAAAATTAAGAGAGAATCATGAAAAAATTAGTATATATAATTTTTTTTATCATCGCATCAACACATCCCATGGAAAATTTAATTTCATTTGGCACTCATCTTCAAACATTATTCAAATCTACCGACTTGATTAAACCAGTTGTAGTAGCAGGGTGCATCGTTACGTTACTGGGAATTAAAAGAGTTACAAGTTACGGGAAAAGAATTACATCTTTGGAAAAAGACAATGACTTTTTAAAAAAAGAAAATAAGCTTTTAAAAAGTCATTTGAAGACACAGGAAGAAAAATTCTCCAAAGAGCTTAACACAACAATCGGAGAAGTGTATGGATACTTCGGATTAAAATTCGAACAACAAGAAAAGTTAATTAATAAACAATTTCTCGAATTAACAGATCGTACTATTAATATAAAAAATTCAATTTGCTCATCACAGCCTCATAAATCTCAACCTATTGATTTATCGCCAAAATCAAAAAAAATAGAACATCAAAACTTGAAAGATATTTTTGTTTTTTCTACTTCTGCACCTCAAGGAATCTTGTCCGGCAAGATATAGTGTTTTGAATTATTCTAGTATAACTCGTGCGTTTTTATTTTTCCCATTACATCCATTGTTCTATTGCTTGCTCTGCTTTATAGCGGGCATAGTTTCATATACATATAATAGTACAGTATTGATTCCAGCTCTTATTTCAACATGCATAATAATTTATGCTACTGCTAATACTATTTCTTTTAAAAAATATATTTTTATTTTAAGCATAGCGTGCTGTTTATTATATGCCGGATTTTTTCGCTCACATCAACAACATAATAATTTTTACGAATATTATAAAAATTACGAAAACAGAGCGGTAAAAATTATTGGCACAGTTGAACATGTAGAACCTGTTACTCTTGGTAACCATAGTTATTCCTGTATTACTACTCTGCAAAAAATAGGATCGGCGCCGTTTATAGATTTAAGAAATATACAACCGTATCGACTTAAAATATATTTGCCAAAAAATTCAGAGCGGCCCGATGTTGGCGATACCGTTTCTTGCCTGCTTACCAATAAAATGCACAGGCCACATGATTTTGAAAAATATTTAATCAAAGAAAAAATCGCCGCTAGTTTCTTTTTATCTGAGACCCATACTTTGCACACCCTTGAACGCTCATCGTTTTCCTTACGAAGATTTTTCAGCCAATGGCGAGAAAGAATCTTTACCACTCTTCGTTCAAAAATTACTCAAGAAACATTCGCGCTATTTGCTCTTATTTTTTTAAGCTCAAATTCCATTGAAAAAAAAGATCTTGAAGATATTCGTGAAAATTTTCAAACATGGGGTATATCCCACCATTTAGCACGCTCGGGACTTCATTTAGTGCTCATTATTGGAGCGTTGATGTCAGTTATGCGCCTTATGCCATTGCCACTTGTTCTCAAGAATCTTTTATTAAGTATATTGATCAGCATGTACACACTTTTATCATGGACAACTGTATCATTTGAACGAGCATTACTTATGGCATTTATATCAACACTCTGCGTTTTCTGTAATGTTGCTTTTAACCCATTTCATGCTCTCATTTTAACAACATTTATTATTTTATTTGATAATCCATGCCACCTTTTTTTTCTCGATTTCCAACTCAGCTTTTTGCTGACTGCCGCTTTACTATGGCACTCTGAATTTGAAAAATATAAAAAAGTCGCTCAGCAATTCAATTCTTGATTTACGCAGATGAGTTTCGTTAAAATAAGCACGTACTAAGCATCTAAAAAAAGGGGCGGGACATGGTGCATCAAAAATTCTATGCGTATTTTTTATTTTATTTTCTTATTATATGCGGCGTTATTCATGCAGAAGAAGATACTTATAAAAAGCGCCCTCAACATACCTCATCAATTATTAATGAACATTATATTCATCCCCGGACAAAATATAATTTTGTTGTTTATATGTCAGCCGCAAATGATTTGTGGCCCTTTGCCGATCGCAATATTGAACAGATGAAAAGAATTGGATCTAATGAACATCTCAATATTCTTGTACATCTCGATATACATCGCCCAGGCTCAAAAAAGACAACAAAAAAATTATTTATACAAAAAAATAAAATTATTCAGATAGGGCAATCAACCGCCCTTGATAGTGGCGATGAAAACACACTCATAAACACCATGACATGGATCGAAGATCATTTTCCCGCAGATCATATGATCCTTGTTTTCTGGAACCATGGCAGCGGCGACATTAATCCATTAAAATGGAAAACCGTCGATCCTTCAACATTTTTCACTTATAATTCACAGAATAAATTAATTGAACTTGACCGCTCAACCAGTTTCTTTGAAACATTAGATGCTGGAAGTCTGTATGAACGAGGCGTATGTTTTGATGAAACAACGGGCAATTATTTAAATGACAAAAAATTAAAGCGAGCACTCACAGAAATCTGTGCACATCGGAAGAAAAAAATAGATCTTATTTACTTTGATGCATGCCTCATGGCCGGAATGGGCACTGTATGGCTTGTTCATTTTTTTGCAGATTATATGACAGCATCTGAAGAATTGGTGTTAGGAACAGGCGCCGATTATTCAAAAATTCTTCCACCATTACGTGATGGGATTATTACTCCAGAAGAACTCAGTAAACATATTGTCAGGTGCTATGAAAAAACATACGCTCACATCACCCATGATTATACCCAATCAGCTTTTAATTTAAATAAATTTACAGCATTATCACATAATGTTGATACACTTGCACAACTTTTTATACATGCATTAAAAAATCAAAAAAATAATTCTATCAAGAAATTTATTAAAGATAGTAAAAGTAAATTTGTGTGCACTCATTTTGGAGATAACCAACCTACCTACATAGATTTGTGCCATTTTTATAAAAATATGCTTTCAAAAATTTCTACTCTGGAATTGCAGGATTTAAATGAAACGAGTATCCTCAAGCAAGATTTAAAAACACTTTTAGAAGAGGGTTTATCAATTGTATCAACAGTAATTATAGCAAATGCAGTTGGAAAAAATTTAAAAAATGCGGGCGGAATTTATATTTATTTTCCTGAAAAATCGATACATCCTTCGTTTGCTTCAACAGAATTTGCAGAAAATAATCATTGGTCAACATTTTTAATCGAGTATATTAATTCTTGATGTATCATGAGCACAAACATAAAAAAAATTAAAGAAGAATTATTAGAAATTCTCTATTTACCCTACAAAAAATGTATGTCATGTCCTCTTGCAACCCAAGGCAGAACGCATGTAGTCTTTGGCGAAGGAAATGCGGATGCACGCATTATGCTGATTGGTGAAGCCCCAGGGGCGCAAGAAGATGAGTTGGCGCGCCCATTTGTTGGCGCCTCAGGGAAACTTCTTACTCATCTTTTGCAAAAAGCCGGTATCTCCCGCCCTGAAATCTTTATTACCAATATTGTAAAATGCAGACCACCCAACAATCGACGCCCCACACCCCAAGAATCTGGAATATGCAAAAATATACTACTTAAAAAACAGATTGAGATTATTCAACCAACAGTTATTGGCACCCTCGGCTCCTGCGCACTTGAAGAACTTCTTGAAGGCACTTATAAAATTACCCAAGTACGGGGCAAAAAGCTTGTATATAAAGATACCATTACCGTTATTCCCACCTATCATCCTGCCTACATCCTGCGCAACAGAACAGCAGAACCCGATCTTTTTCATGATTTGAAAACTATTGTAAAACTTGCAGAATAATATGATTAATCTCTTATAATTTGTTTTAATATATTTTTATCAGAAAAAATTTGTCTCATAAAAACAGGATTAACAAAATTTGGCTCATCAAATCTGTCGCCTTTAATGATTACACAATCTCTCAGTTTCTCTAACTGATAATTTGTCATATCACTTAACCTCATGTCCCCATTTGAGACATTTTTTAAATTATTGATAATTGCTCCAGAAGTATGTTTTAAAGCAGCAATTGTAGTAAAACGAGATATTAATTGCCAAACAGGCTGCAAATCATTGGGAAGATTAATATCTATAAGCTTTTCCAATAACTTCTTATCCAATAGAATCTTTTGTACTATATCTTGATTTATAATAACTGTTCTTCTTATGGCACCTACTTTTTTAGCAATACCAGCTTCATACAGTCTTTTGTGAATTTGGTCTGCCTCTAAATTATTTGCAAAGTAATTTACAAGACTATTAATTGCTTCATATTTTTCATAACCCATGCTATTAAAAGCAGCGATTATTGCCATTTCAGAAATTTTGTCATCAACAATTTCTTTTTTATCAACTTCCATGCACAAGATTGTGTTGGAACTTACAAGAATGCAACTCAGTGCAAATAAAAGTTTTTTCATAAAAATCCCTTAAAAAAATTTATATATTCAGTTTTTGTTGGAAGTAGCATCTTTCAAAACTTCTTGCAAAGTAGTTTCATCAAAAAGAATCTCTGACAAAATAGGGCTATTAATAAAAGCTGCGCGCGGAGATTGAGAACCACTTTTCAAACTCGAAGATTCTTCTTTTTCAGTGATTTTAATAATTCCAAAGCTTTC
>Ga0207156_10002_pt1 | contig 58372 bp, 46 predicted proteins | sample Alteio_BWMinHeat_24_FD_153514 | JGI IMG/M metagenome (GOLD analysis project Ga0207156, IMG submission 153514) | Enriched cells from forest soil in Barre Woods Harvard Forest LTER site, Petersham, Massachusetts, United States -... | ecosystem: Environmental > Terrestrial > Soil > Temperate forest >...
CCGAACTGCAGTCGAGCGCTCTCATCTCCAGGTGATAGCCGTTGCCGGCGTCGGCAATCGATTGGGAGATCACCATCTTGCTGTTGGTCTTAGCGCAGATCTGGCGTGCCACGTCGGGCGCGATCTTGGTGGTCGAAGGAAGCTTGAGTTCACCCAGAGTGGCATATGCCTTATCCATGCCGAGAACATTGAGGTAGGGTGTTTGCTGCATTTCGTAGCGCAGCGCGATATTCAATGCATCGTCGAAGACCGGATCGCCGGTCTGGTTGTCGGCGTCAGCCAGGACGATTGTGTCTGTCGGAGCGAGGGTGATGCGATGGCGGTAGACGTCGTAGCGCCAGATCCCTACAGCGATGAGTGCGAGCAGCGTTACGGCCGCAGTCGCTCGCCGTACGCGTTTTCTTACCGGATTGGCGTTGCGCACGATCCTTTCGAGATCGTTTTTCAGTGCGGTAGCTGATTGGTAGCGTTGCCCGCGGTCTTTCTCGAGCGCCGTCCCGATCACGGCTTCGAGTGCCGCTGGAATGGAAGGATTTAACTGGCGAACAGGAACCGGTTCTTCATGAAGCAATGCTTCCCGGACCTTCGCGGGATCATCGCCAGCAAACGCGCGTTGCCCGGTCGCCATTTCATAGAGCACCAACCCAAACGAGAACAGATCAGTGCGAGCGTCAAGCACCTCCCTTCGAATCTGCTCGGGAGACATATAGCTGGCTGTACCAGCGGCTCCACCAGTGCGAAACGTGCTGATATCTGATTCGGCTGGTGGACGCTCATCCTGCTTCACGTCGCTGGCTATAGCGTTCAGTCCCCGGACATCATTTGAAGGCTCGGCAAGCATGAGTTTTGCCAGACCAAAATCGAGAATTTTCACCCATCGCTTAGCCGATTGGTCGGAGGTGATAAGGAAGAGGTTGGCTGGTTTGATATCGCGGTGAATGATTCCGCGGGAATGCGCTGCCGCGAGTCCATCGCAAGTCTGGAGCGCGATGTCTAATAGTTCGTCCAGCGAAAAAGGCTCCTTCCTGACACGGGCCAGGCGGTCGCGCAGAGTCTCCCCCTCGAGAAGCTCCATAACAATCACGGGCTGGCGCTCAAATTCTTCGACCGCGAAGATCGTGCAAATGTTGTGGTGGTTCAAAGAGGAAGTGGTTCGTGCCTCACGTTCAAACCTCTTTAAGGCGGCAGGATCGTCGGCCATTTCCTCCGGCAGAACCTTGAGAGCCACGCGTCGGCCGAGTTTCGTGTCTTCGGCTTTATAGACCGTTCCCATGCCTCCGGCGCCCAGAATCTCGAGAACCCGGAAATGTGAAACCAATTTGCCGGCCAGGCCGGAACTAACGATCTGATCATAGGAACAGTCATCGCCAGGGCCCGGCGCAGGCTCGGCAGGCCAATCAAGTCCTGCCTCTTCGATTGGGACCAACAGTCGATATCCCCGCCTGGGTACCGTTTCGATAAATTGCGGACTCGTTGCTGAGTCGCCGAGAGCGCGGCGAAGGTTCGCGACTGCGACGTGGATACCGTGGTCAAAATCGACCACCGTGTCGTTCGGCCAGAGCGCCTTCTGGATCTCCTCGCGAAGTACTAGTTCGCCCTGCTTTTCCATCAACATGCGCAGGACCCGAAGCGACTTCTCCTGCAGAAAGGTGCCTTTGTTCGCCTCTGAGCAATTCGCAGGGCGAATCTCCCCGGTCTTGATATTGACCTCAAGCGGGCCTAGCTTGAGCCGCTCTGGTGAATCAATCGTCATGGCAAGTTTCTGAGAATAATGGGGATGGATAAGTTGCTGGGGACCGGGACCACAACAGTATAGCCACGCTTCCCACCAGGATTGAGGGTTAATTGAGACTTTCCTGCATTGATTCGCCAGTAAATTTGGTACGAAGGCCGGTTGTGCAAGCTGCGTGAATTCGCCTGATCCGCTCCGTCGCCAGCACGATTCCCCGACAACCGGTCCTTACTTGTCCAGAAGTCGAGATCTCAGTCATGTGGCGAACTTTCCCCGGCACACCCATCGGATTGTTCGGCATCTCCTGCATGGTCGTTGTCTGCGTCGGACGCCGGACTGCCTTACTCCAGCGCTCGAAAGCCGGTCGCGATCTTTTGCGAGTTCCACTTTCCTCCATCCCAGAAGTCGGTCATCGCCGCCGTATGCAACGAAAACTCAAGTTCCAGTCAACTGCGGTTTGTGCTGTCGTCATCATGATCGTCACGTGCCGTGGGCTCGCACTTGACCCGGGCCAGCCGGCCAGCAGCTATCTGCGCAAGTATTTCACAATGGAAGACGGGCTTCCTGCCAACGAAGTGAATACCATTCTACAAACCCAGAATGGATTCCTTTGGGTCGGGACTGAGGCTGGACTAGCCCGGTTTGATGGAGAACGGTTCACGCCGATAAAGTTGGGGCCAGGAGTAGCACAGCTACCTGTGCGCTCCTTATCGACGACCCCGCAAGGCGACCTATGGGTGGGAACCAACGCCGGTCTAGCGCGCATACCGAGTTCTGCTCTGGATCACTTCGATCGTGCGCTTGTGACTATGTATCACGCAGGTCCGGGTCAGAGTGACCAGATCTTATGCATTCATCGGAGCCGCGCCGGCACGTTGTGGGTGGGAACCAGCGGAGGTCTGTTCCGATTCGATCGGGATAACTTCTTTTCGATCATCTCGCACGACATGATCAGCCGAATCGAGGAAGACTCGGATGGTCATCTGCTTATCATCACGGGCCACGGGTTTGTGGAATTGGACGGGGCGCGAATCATTCCCCATCCCGAGATAGCCCAACAACTGGGGGTAACCACGAACGCAGTTTTTCACGTGTTCGAGGATCGCAAAGGTGTTACCTGGTATTGCACGAGCGCAGGTGTCGCGCGTCGCGTTGGCGGACATATCACGAAGATCGAACCTTACGGTGTACCTCACAGCGGAGTGTGGCGGGTTTACGAGGATCCGCAGGGGAATATTTGGGTCGTCGCCCAATCGGGCTTTTTCCGCGTCAGTGCTACCGGTCTTGAACCTCTATTCCCGGGATCAGACGTAACAGCAAGGTTTGGCTATTCTGATCGTGAAGGTGACTTGTGGGTCAGTGACGAGAGCGAGGGGCTTGTCCGAATCAAAGATCGCGCTGTCCGGATGTACACGACATCTGATGGACTTCCGAATAATAGAGTCCGTACCGTGCTGCGGAACCATGACGGAACACTCTGGGTCGGCAACAACTGCGGTGGAGTCTCACGGTTCGATGGAAAGCGTTTCCACAATTACAACGAGAAGGATGGACTCTCGAACTCTTGCGTGTGGGCTATGGCTGAGGACAATGAGCACAACCTTTGGATTGGAACCTGGGGCGGCGGGCTATATCGTTTTCGGGATGGTCAATTTACCCAGTACAGCGAACAGCAGGGGCTGCCAAGCAGCGTCGTAATATGCATCTTCGCCGCACCGGATGGATCCCTCTGGATTGCGACCTCGGCCGGCCTGAGCCACATGCAGAATGGGCATTTCCGCAATTATTCCGTAGCCGATGGGCTTTCAAGCGATCTCATTACGACTGTCTATCAGGATCGCAGCGGCACAGTTTGGATCGGAACAAGTGTGGGCGTCGACCGCCTCGCTGGCGAGCGCTTTGTGGCTGTTCCACGGGACGCCAGGTCCAGTGACGCACCGTTCCATTCCCTGCGAGAGGACTCATCGGGTGATCTCTATGCATTCTCGCAGGTCAATGGAATCAGCCGTCTCAAGGACGATCAATTCTTTAGCGTCAGCGAGGCGCTCGCGTGGAGTGGCATGATCGAGACCGGCCGGCACGACCTTTGGTTCACCGGGCGACAAGGCATCTTCCGGGTTGCGGCAGGCGGCCTCAGGAATGCCGAGCAGGATGGCGGGTCACCGCTGGACTATAGCTCATTTGGCCCGGAAGACGGGATGAATTCGAAGGAATGTGATAGCTGGGGCCAGCCCAACGTGGCGATAACCTCTGAGGATATTCTTTGGGTCGCGACGGCGAAGGGCTTGGCGAGACTGGACGGGCAGCGGTTCCAGCGTACCAATAACGAACCCGCGATCTATATGGAAGAGGTGGACGTGGGACGAACAAAAGCATCGCCCGGCCGGGAACTCGTACTGACTCCAGGCACATACCACGTGGAATTCCACTTTACTGCCGTCGATCTGGTATCTCCGGAGAAAATCCGCCTTCAATACCGGCTGGACGGTGTCGACCCCTTATGGCTGGACGCTGACTCCACTCGAACCGCGATCTACAATAGTATTCCGGTTGGCGCTCACTCATTTCATATACGGGCCTGCAATCGCGATGGCGTGTGGGATCGTGGCGGCATCGTCTACAGCGTGATTCAGCAGCCCTTTCTTTACGAAACAACTTGGTTTCGACTGAGCGCCCTAGCTGTGATCGGCCTGCTGGTGGCTGGCATGCATCGATGGCGCGTCCATCAGTTGCAGGAGCAAGAGAAGAAATTCCGCGAAGCAGTCGAAACCATGCCGGCCCTGGCTTTCGTTGCCGACCCCAAGGGCAGTCGCACGTTCTTGAACAGGGGATGGCTTGAATACACCTGCTTGAGCTCGGAACAGGCCTCAGGTTCAGGATGGGAGGCGGCGATTCACCCCGACGATCTCAAGCGCGTCAGCGAACGATGGCGCGAGTCGCGGATGAGTGGCGAAGCGCTGGATTATGAAGCGCGGCTTCGACGCGGATCGGACGGAGCCTATCGCTGGTTCCAGACGCTCGCCAGGCCTCTGCGCGATAACCGAGGCAAGATCGTGAAGTGGTGTGCAGTGGCGACCGACATTGAAGACCGCAAACGTGCCGAACAACTCCAGGCCGATCTTACCCATGCGAGCCGGGTGAGTACGATGGGAGAGATGGTTGCCTCCATCTCGCACGAACTCGCACAGCCCATTCAGATCACTACCGCTCATGCCAAGGCATCTTTGCGATGGCTTCAGCGCGACCCTCCCGACATGACTGAAGTTCGCAAAGGGACGGAAAAAATCATGGAAGCGGGCACCCTTGCCTCGGAGATTATCGACCGTCTGCGATCGTTGTACAAGAAGGCCGCCCCCAAACGGGAGTTGGTTGCGATCAATGAGGTCATCGTCGAAATGGCCGGAATGATGGGAGGCAAGTCCCGAGAGAATGGAGTATCGATCCGCATCGATCTGAAAGACGACCTTCCCAAGACCGTGGCAGATCGGGTGCAACTTCAGCAGGTACTCATGAACCTAATGCTGAATGGCATCGAGGCGATGAAGGATACGGGCGGAGTGCTTACGGTGAAGTCGCAATTGTGTGAGGACGGCCAGATCCAGATTTCTATTCATGACGCAGGGCCCGGGCTGCCCGTGGGCATGGCCGACCAGATATTCGACGCGTTCTTTACGACCAAGACGCAAGGCAGCGGTATGGGCTTAGCAATCAGTAAGTCGATCGTTGAATCACAAAGCGGCCGGATTTGGGTCAACAGCGGCGACGGGCGTGGCGCGACGTTTCATTTCACCTTGCCGGCGGCTCCCGCGGAAGCAAACTGCCGTGGATGCAGCGTGATTCGGCATTAACCAGAGTGGGTGCGAGGGCCTAGTGGTCGTCATTTCTGCACTAGGTCAGCCGACCGGCGTATCGTTTGAAACTGCCCTTCGACAATCCACCTGAGCGAAAAGTCGCATTCGCGTTCACGTGGCTTCCAACCCGTGCTCAGCATTGGAATTCACTTCTCTCGGTAGGAGGTTCTTCGGCCAAGTAACCCTTGAAGCTGAGCAGATTCGGGGAAGGCTCAGGCACCAGATCTAAAGAAGTCCGAGGCGCGGGGCACGACTCTCGTAGATCGAATCTCGGTTGGACCATTGGTCGAGTTCTGTAATGTCCGTGATGTTAAGCCAACGGCAAGACCTTCCCGACACCGCTCTTTTCCGCGGCTGTTTGAGCTTCGGCCGCCTGGCTGAGTGGCAGCTTACTGCTTATCGGGATCACAGTTTGGCATCTCGGACGGCCTCGACCATAGGCAAATGTGGCGGACGAACCTGATCATCCGAATGTTTTCGTAGCCATCGCCTTCCCGTCAACTGAGTCGCTAAACTGGGATGGCCATGGCTTAAAGGAAGACGGTAAGTCTCAAAACCGATGACTCAGATAGCTCAATCAGAGGTTTCTCGCTCGTTGGGGCCGTGGCAGCCTCTCCGGAACCGCACGTTCCGAAACCTGCTTGCGTCCAACCTGGTCTCTGATATCGGAACTTTTATGCAGAGTGTCGGCGCGGCATGGCTGATGACTTCGCTCACCAGGAATCCTCTGTGTATCGCCCTGATTCAAACCGCTTCTGCTTTACCCTTTTTTCTCTTGGCGCTACCAGCAGGCTCGATCGGAGACATCTTCGACCGCCGCAAGCTAATACTCGGTACAGAGACGTGGATGCTGGTCATTGCGGTTGTGCTGACTGTGGCTACGTTCGCCGGAGTGATGACGCCGTGGCTCCTACTCCTGCTTACGCTGGGGTTGTCGATTGGGGATGCGGTAGAGTCGCCCACCTGGAGGGCAATCTTTCCTGAACTGGTAGACAAAGAGGAGTTACCCGCCGCTCTGGCTCTGAATGGGATCGAGTTCAATCTGGCTCGGGCCGTAGGGCCGGGTCTCGGCGGCTTCATTGTCGCATCTGTAGGCGTGGGCACTGCATTTGCATTCAATGCCCTCTCCTTCTTCGGTGTCATCGCTGTGATCAAGAGATGGAAGAGACCCGTGCGAAAGAGCACACTGCCTGCAGAGACCTTCCGGGGAGCAACCTCCGCTGCCATTCGCTATGTCCGATATTCCCCGGGTATTCGCAAGCTGCTGCTTCGGTCGGCAGTTCTTATCTTTTTCACGAGCTCCTTTTGGGCGCTCCTGCCAACTGCAGCGAGGGAACTCAGCAAGAGCCCAATCGCCTACGGATTCTTGCTCGGGTCCTTCGGATTGGGCGCGGTGCTGGGCGCCATGGTACTGCAGCGGACAAGGGCGAAGTTCTCGACGGAGACTCTACTGTCTTCGGCCACAGCGATATTCGCCGCAATTGTCTTAAGCCTGGCATTGTTACGTACACCCGCGATCCTCTGCTTCCTAATGCTCTTTGGGGGTGCCTCCTGGACCGCGATCATGTCCCTCTTCAACATCATGGTGCAGGAGCTTGCGCCCGATTGGGTAAGAGCGCGAGTACTCGCAGTCTATCTCTTCGTCTTTCAGGGAAGCGTTACCGTGGGTAGCACTCTGTGGGGCCTTGTGGCGTTGCGCACGAGTGTCCATGCAACTCTTGCAACTGCAAGCATCGGAACGGCTGCATGCCTATTGCTACGGCCCTGGTTCAGATTGCCGGATACTAAGCTGGATCTCAGCATCTGGAATCACTGGGTTAAACCGGCCATGATCGAGGAGCCTGAGCCGGACGAGGGGCCGGTCCTCGTCACCGTGAAGTATGTAATTGATCCGGCGAAAGCGCCAGAGTTTCTCCATCAAATCCACAACTATGAGCGTGTCCGTCGCCGCGATGGCGCGACAAGCTGGGGAGTCTTCGTCGATACAGAAGCACCAAACACATACCTGGAGAGCTTCAAAGTCGACTCTTGGGCGGAACACGAGCGGCAACATAACCGCTTCACTCAAGCCGACGGTGAGGTTGAGAAACAAGTGCTCAGCTACGCCATCAAACCGGTCGAGGTCCAGCACTATATCTATGCGCGGGAAGAACCTCGCTTCTCAGAGACCGACTCTTAGCGAGAGAAGCAATTCCGGGACCTTTGGTTTCGCCGAAAACTCTGAGAACTAACGCAGGCGCCGCCCCCGTTTCCTCGACGGTCAGTCTGGGTATACCAGCAGCGCTTCTCACTTGTTGCCAAATCGCAATCCTCTGCGGACTGATCACCATTCGGGACTGGACAATTCGGATCTGGGCAGAGGTCGAGGGTCCAATACCGGTTACCAGGGGTATCTCAGAGCGCCAAAAGAAGCAGCCGTGACGCTTAGTTTCAATGGGTTACTGCCCGCCTCTGTACTGTCACGGCAGAGGTCGCGGGCTCGAGCCCCGTTGACCCCACCGTACATTCCAAAAGACTTACGGGACGAATGGCGATTCCGCGATGCGGTGCAGAGAAGTGCGCGAATGCAAGAAATAGGACTTAAAACCCGTTGGGCCCGGACCATCATGTTTTTCTCCAATGGTTCTCAAGGGCGCACCGCAGGACTGTACCCATTTTTGTACCCATGCTCCTTCAAAATCGGTCATAATCTGGGGTGTGCCGATGGTATTGGCCGGGAAGGAGAGAAGAAGTAAACCGAACAATCGATAGGAACTTATAGCAACCGGTAGCAGCAGGAGCGGTGACAAAGCGCACGGCTCTTAACCGACAGGTTGTAGGTTCGATTCCTGCCGCGTCCACCATCATTTTGAATAACTTAGAGTGGCACCTTTTCGACGGCTATCGAACTGTCTCCGACTTGGTCCAATTCGAAATTCAAGTACAGTTCGGAACGGCGCAAGCTGATCTAGGTCGCCTTTGTTTTCTTCAACCGTACAAAAGTCCGGGGAGCGTTTTTCGCGAAGACTCTGGGTATTGCCCGAAGGGTTGTAGGAACATAAAAGTCGATTATCGAGAAGAAAGCAGGAGGCCTATTGGTGAAGGTCAGCGGCTGCCGGCGAAGTGCTACGCAGGAATTGATCCGCCGACTCGGATGTTGTACCGCGGATTCGTGCTGACATGACCAGGGCTCTTCAGAATGACGCGATGCCACTACTGGAGATTGGCGTGTTCGGCCTGCGTCTGCTTCAGAATTGGAATGTCCGCGCCCGCGTTTTTCCAGAGCGCCAAGAAATCCGGATAGTCGACAATGCAATGTGAATTGAGACGCTCCATGACTTCGCACATGGTTATGAGGGTGCACTCATCGGCGAGGTGCTTTGCGTGGTATGAGAACTTTGTGCTCCTCGAACATTCTCATCACCTGTTTTGCAATTGCAATGGAAGATGATCTGCCTGCGCTTGCCCGCCATTGTTCTGCCGCCGTACCGATAATAGTAAGAAGAACGTGTCGCGCCGACACCACAACCCGTAGATCATCCTCAGGCAGACGGAGTTTCTCCGCCAATCGTGCGCTCAGAGCCCGCTCCTGTTGATAAAGAATGTCCCACAACTTCGCACGCGCAAGTGGGGCCTGATCGATCAGTGAGCGAACGAGTAGTATTTCCTCCGCATTCGTGTCTTGCCACTTGGCCCATTCAAGAATTGCTTCCGCGAGTGCCTCCTCCACCGAGAAGTTCACCGCATGCCGGGAAAACGCTGCCGAAAAGTCGCGGTTACCGGATATCGGGTCAAGGAGGATCAGATCCTTACTAGCAAAGTAGCGGTATAGGGTTCTTGGAGCGACTTCGGCGGCTTCCGCGATCGCTTCCATCGTGGTCCGGTCGTAGCCATCCCGTTTGAAAAGCCGCAATGCCTCGCTAAGAATCCGATTCCGAGTTTTCTCTGCCTTTGTCTCTCGTAGACCCACGTTACATCCTCTTGCGCCGCAGCACTTTAGCTCTACATCATTCTCTTATGTAGTGTCATTCATTGTCAAATGGCATATAAGGCACAATGGCATTACTTGACAAATGGCATTAGCTGCCATTATTGTTCTCGTCGCTGATCGGCCCCGCCTTTCTTAGTTCCAGAAAGCGAAACGACCGGAGGCGGATGCAAGAATCTCGCAGCCCGGGGCGTGGAGAGCAGACATGGTTGGGAGGAAGATGAAGATGGGAAAAACTCACTTACTGCGGGGCGCATTCCCTACGGTGACCTTGGTGGTGTTGGCCGCGATGGCTGTGTGTGGCCGGAGTTCTGCGCAGACCGAGCACAACGACGAATTTGTCCAGCGCGACGGAACCCGGCTGACCCTTGGAGGCGAAACCTTCCGCTACAGCGGTCCCAATATTGAATGGCTTGGCGTGGAAGCCTACGGCCCCATCGACCCCATGGGTCCCCGTTATCCCAGCCATTTTGAAGTCGACGACGCCATGGACACCGCCAAGGCGATGGGCGCCCGCGTCATCCGTTCGCAAACTTTGGGCGACAGCGTCGGCTGCGATCTCTGCATCGAGCCCAGACTGGGCGAATTCAATCCCGAGGCCTTCAGGCACGTCGACTATGCTCTCAAGGCCGCGCACGACCGTGGCCTGCGCCTCGTCTTCACCCTTGTCGGCGACTGCGCCAACTGCAAGCAAAGCGGCGTCGGCGAGTACTTCAAAGACCGCAGCTCTGCCGGATCCAAGGGCTTCTACACAGATCCGGTCGTCATCGGCCGTTTTGAAAAACACATCGAGGCGCTCCTCAATCACAAGAACTCCCTCACCGGCATCTACTACAAGGACGATCCCACCATTCTCGCCTGGGAGAACTGCAACGCCTGCGGCCTCGTAGCGTCCCTGACCGGCGGCGGCCCCAACGTAGCCTCCATCGTCAACTGGGTCGACACTATCGGCGCCTTCATCAAGTCCATCGATAAGAAGCATCTCTACGAGGACAACAGCTATTTCATCGCCTTCGATAAAACCGGCGCCTTTCTCGACAGCAAGACTCCCGACATCATCACCTCTGAGTACTATCCGCACTGGGAAAAGATCTTCAGCATGGGTGGTCCAGGGACAACGGCTGAGACCTTCTCGAAGCAAGCCGCCATGGTCACCGGCCACGGCAAAGTCTATGTCGTGACCGAATACGGTTGGGACGTCACCGACTGGGCCACGCAGGACGATCTGACGAAGGTCCTTACCACCATGAAGGACGACCCCAAAATCTCCGGCGATCTCTTCTGGGCGCTTCAGGCCCACAATGACAAGTTTGGATGGCAGCCCATCCCAGCCAACGTCCCCAGCGAAATGTTTGCCAAGAAGGGAGAAACCGGCCAGTGGTGGGCTCTCTACTACGGTGGGATCAACACCTTCGTCATGACCAAAGAGGATATGGCCGCCCGCGCAGAGCTTTTGCGCACACACGCATTCGAGATCGCCGGCGGTCCCGTTCCTCCGCACGCCATTCCGCCAACTCCCGTTGTCACCTTCGAAGGCGGCGGCCTGGTTGCCTGGCGCGGCTCCGCAGGCGCGGTCAAGTATTCCATCGAGCGCAAGGACAACGGCACCTGGGCCGTCATCTGCGACAAGTGCGCCACGGACGCTGACACGCCCTGGGTCGACCCCAAGCCGCCGCTGAACATTTTCGGCGGCGAGTATCGCGTCACTGCGTACAACGCAGACGGCAAAGCAGGCGAACCCTCGGCAGGGCGTTAGCTCAAAGACGCGTAGAGATACGAATGGTCCGCGCGGGAACATCGCCGCGGAGACGACCGGTGGGCAAACGTTCGGACTGCTCTCTAATTTGCTCAAATGTTCCAGTTTTGATCAGAGAACAAAGGGAAAGACAAACGGTTAGGAGGTTAGTGATGCAACAGAGAGAGTTCAGATCGCGCAGGCTTCTTCTGCGGGTTTTCGCATTCGGGCTGGTCGCACTCTGCGCGGGTTTCGTTGCCAGGGTTGCTCAGGCTCAACTCACCAACGGGGACGTTATTGGCACTGTCACCGATACGAGCGGCGCTGTGATCCCTGGCGCTAAAGTTAAGCTCACCAACACTGGAACTCATATTGCCGCCTCCACGATGACCAACGGCACCGGGGATTACACGTTCAATCTGCTTAATCCGGGCCAATACATGGTGACGATCGAGGCCCAGGGTTTCAAGAAGCTGGTCATCCCTGGCTTCGCCCTGGCCGCCGGCGACCGTCTGCGCGAAAACGCGAACATGGAGACCGGCAGTGTGGAAGAGACGGTGCAGGTCACTGCTGCCGCGCCACTGCTGCAGACAGACAGCTCTACGGTACAGAGCACCGTAACCGAGCAATCGGTGCAGGACCTGCCCCTCAATGGACGCAATTTCATCAACCTTGTGCAGGCACAACCGGGCGTGAATGCGGGTTCGCCTAACGCCATCTCCTCGGGCCAACGCCCCAATGACCGCGCCGCAACCTCGACGGTTTCAGCCAATGGCCAGTCGGATATGTACAACAACGAGATGATCGACGGCATGGACAACAACGTACGCGCACAGGGACTGATGGGTGTTTCTCCCTCGATTGACGGCATCGCCGAAGTGCAGGTGCAGACCAACAACGTGGGCGCCGATGTGGGCTTTGCCGCCGGTGCCGTGGTCAACATCATCACCAAGTCGGGAACCGATGCCTTCCACGGAACGGCCTTCGAGTATTTCCGTAACGATATCTTCGATGCGCGCGACTGGTTTGCCAGGGCTGGAACGACTCCCAAGCCAGAATGGCGCCAGAATCAATTTGGGGGCAGCCTCGGCGGCCCTATTAGGAAAAACAAGACGTTCTTCTTCGGCGATGTTCAGGACAATCGCATCATTCAGGGGCTCTCCTCGGGTTTGACCACTGTCCCGAGTGTTCAGGAGAACCCCGGCTGCCCGGGCAATGCCACCGGACTCTATGATTTCACAGACAACGGCGGAGGCGTGATACCCGCCGCTTATGCCGACCCGGTTGGCAAGGCCTACTTCTCGATGTACCCCTGCCCGAATCTCTCCTCGACTGCGACTTTCAACAATTACGAGACCGTCGTTAAGCAGCCGAGCAAGACGCTCTCTCTTGACGGACGCATCGACCAGCACTTTTCCAACGGCGACACTCTCTTCGGCCGCTACTCCTACAACAATGTGAACGTCGATGTTCCGAGTTTGTTCCCGGCAGTGAAGGTCTCCGGCATCAGCGCCCCGGTCCATCCCGGAGGCAATCTCGGAACTTTCGCAGGAGACTCGACGACCAAGGCTCACGGTGTCGCGTTTGTTTACGATCACCCGTTTACGCCCAACCTGGTGATGGAGCTCAAAACAGGCTATACGCGCATCGATATCCTCTCGAAGAACCTCAACTCCGGCCAGAATGTTTCATCAGCAATCGGGCTTGTGAACGCCAACACGCCGGCGGCGCCGAATACCACGGGACTGGCGCCAACCTACTTGCTCACGGGAGGGTACGCGGACCTTGGCGACGCATTCTTCACGCCTATCATTAACACCAACAATACGTTCATCTATGACGGCTCGTTGATTTACACGCATGGGGCGCACAACTTCAAGGGTGGTGCGCAGATTACCCGCAGACAACTTAATTACTCTCAAGCCACCTTTCCACTGGGCTTTATCTTGTTTGCAGGACTGACAGGAAATTCGGCGCAAGATATGTTAGTCGGCTTCCCACTCGGTTATGAACGTGGCAATGTGCTTATTAATCCAGGGTACAGAGGTTGGGAAGAAGGGTACTATGCGCAGGATGACTGGCGTGTCAACAGCAAGCTGACCTTGAACCTAGGCGTCCGCTACGACATCTTCACGGCTTTCACCGAGGCGCACAACCGGTACGATAACTTCGACTTCTCAACCCTCACCTTGATACAAGGAGCAACGGATCCGCATGTCGGCGTTGCCGCCAATCATACAAATTTCGCGCCGCGAGTTGGATTCTCAGCTTCGGTTCGCCCTGGGACAGTGGTGCGTGGCGGTTATGGAATCAGCTATTACCCCATAGGCACTCCCCTGATCGCCAATCCGCCCTTCAACTACGCTAACAACTGCGTCCCTTGCTTTGGCTGGTGGCCGACGTTGCCGGTGCCCACGCCATCGTCTACGACGAATCTCTCCGGATCGCTCACCGATGTGGCCCGCAACTACAACACATCGTATGTGCACGAATTCAACCTGATGGTGCAACAGGAACTCGGCGCCAATGTCTTAACTGTGGGAGCCGTTGGCGAGCTGGGCCGGCACGCCCTTTTCGTCTCTACCATCAACCTGCCCTTCCCGAACGGGCCGTATGCCAACGACGCGACCACGGGACCGCAGGCGCCTCCTCCGCTTTTGACGGCAACTTCGCTGCCGAACGTGAGTACGATCTCTTATCAAAGCGGCGGTGCGACCACCAACTACTACGGATTGCAGGCGGTCTTCGCACGCCGGCTCACCAACGGTCTCGAGTTCAATGTCAACTACACCTGGGCGCATGATCTGGGCAACGGGTCCCCGGATGGCGGCAGCGGGGGAACCGCCATCGGTCTAATTCCAACGAACCCGCATTACGACTACGGCAATGCAAGCATCGACATCCGCCATCGTTTTGCGACCACCTGGACCTACGCGCTCCCATTCGGCAAAACCACAAAGGGTGCCCTGGCTCTCCTTGCCAAGGGCTGGACCAGTAACATGATCCTCTTCTGGCAGACGGGACAGGCATTTGAGGCGGTAGATGGCTTTACCAACGCGAACGGTTCCGCGCAGATCAATTTGCCCACCGTAACCACCGACCGGCCCAGCATGGTCGCCGGCAAGTCCTACAAGGCCGCCACTGCAAACCTTACGAGTTGGCTGAACCCGAATGCTTTTACGCCACAGCCTGCCGGGACTCCGGGCAAGGAGGCCAGCTATCAGTTCTTCGGACCTCACACGAGGCGCGCGGATCTGTCGATTTTCAAGAACTTCGAGCTGCCCGAGAGGATGACGCTGCAGTTCCGGGCTGAGGCCTACAACATCTCCAACACGCCCAACTTTGCCCCTCCCAATGCGGGCATTAGCGGGTGGACGGAGGGTTCGGAACATGGCTATCTTTACCCGATTAAAGCGGGAGACAATCCGAACTTCTGCAGCGCTGCAACCCCGGGCTGCACTTCGGTTGGCCTGCTGCCGGGAGACACGCCCACGAGCGCAGGCGGTTTCGGCTCCGTGAACTCGACAGTTCCCAACGTCAACCCGCGGCAGTTCCAGTTTGCGCTGAAGCTCCTGTTCTAGTCGATCTCGCGCTCGGATGAGGCGGCAAACACCGCCTCATCTCTTGCGAACCCTAAAGTAACGAGCTTGCCATTTTGAATTCGAAAGGTAACTCACGATGAAGAGACTTCTTGCAATATCCGCTTTCCTGTTTGCATCGTCTGCATTCGCAGCGACAGACCTCACTGGCAAGTGGACCGTCCATAACAGCATTGCCGGAAACGAGAACGATCAGGTCTGTGAGCTAGCCGTCACCGACAACAAGATCACGGGAAGCTGCAAATCTCAAGACAAGGATCTTCCGGTCACCGGCACGGTCGATGGAAACAAGGTCACCTGGCAATTTCAATCAGAATACAACGGCTCTCCGCTGACCCTCATATACAAGGCAACCCTGGATGCCCCAAACAAGTTTGTGGGTACTGTCGAAGTACAGCCCTACGGCGTTACAGGCGACTTCACCGCTACGCCCGCAACTGGGTCGCAGTCCGGGCAGGCGGCCGCTGGACAATCCGGCTCGGAACAGGTGAGCGCGCTGACGGGGCAGTGGACGATCCATCAAAACATCGCCGGAAACGAAAACGACCAGGAATGCAAGCTTGTCGTGACCGACAACAAGATCACCGGAAGCTGCAAATCTCAAGACAAGGATCTTCCGGTCACCGGCACGGTCGATGGAAACAAGGTCACCTGGCAATTTCAATCAGAGTACAACGGCTCTCCGCTGACCCTCATCTACAAGGCAACCCTGGATGACTCAAAGAAGATTGCGGGCACCGTCGAGGTGCAGCCATACGGCGTTACAGGCGACTTTACCGCTGCCAAAAGCTCACCCTCTTCGCAGTCTGGCCGGGCAGCCGCGGAACAGTCCGTTGCAGAAGACGCGTCGGCGGACCAACTCCTCGTAGTGCAGGCGGGTCCGGGGGGGATATTTAAGAACCAAGCGGACGTTGGCAAAGCGAATCCCACCGGCACGGCGGTGTTCGATGCGAAAAGCGGCGTGTACACAATCGAATCAGCGGGGACGAATCTTTGGAACAAGACGGACGCGTTCCATGTGATCTGGAAGAAGGTATCGGGCGACGTTTCCCTGACCGCGGATGTCGAGTTTTCGGCGCCGTCGCCCAAGTCGAATCCGCACCGCAAAGCGGTCGTAATGTTCCGGCAGACGCTCGATGTGGACTCGGCGACAGCGTATGTGGCGGTGCACGGGTCGGGCTACACGGCTCTGCAGTATCGGCCCGGCAAGGGCGCTCTGACGCAGGAAATCGCTTTCGACCCGGACTCTCCCAACAGCAATCCAACCGAGTCGCGCGCCGCCAGCCTCGCTCATTCCATCAACCTTGCTGCTCCCAAGACTGTGCAGTTGGAGAAGCGCGGAGATACGATCACGCTATTCGTGAGCATGAAGGGCGAGCCGCTGCATCCGACAGGCGCTTCAATCAAGCTGCACTTTGAGGAGCCGTTCTATGTGGGGCTGGGAGTTGCCTCGCACCAAGACGGCCAGTTGGAGAAGGCGGCGTTCTCGCATGTGGAGCTGAAGCCTCTGAACCCTGTAGCAAGCGCCTACGTTGCACTAGAGCGGCCTAAGATCACAGGGCTCTCGCATTTGGCCATTTACACTTCGAATCTCGAAGGCACCGACCACTTCTACCGCGAGGTCATAGGCGCAGTAAAGTTGTCCGATCCCGAGAATCCGCAAGGCGCGCGTTATGCCTTGAGCGACACGCAATTTATCGAAGTGCTGCCATTGCCCGCCGGAACTGGCATCAACCGCCTCGACCACAGCGCATGGAATACCGAAAATGTTGACCAGCTTCGTCGCTATCTAGCCGCCAACAACTGGAAAACTCCCGACCATGTAGAGAAAGGATCTGACGGCTCCCGCTGGTTCGAGGTTCTGGATCCAGAAGGCAACAAGGTTCAGTTCGTGCAGCTCTCGCCTCACAGCAAACCGTTGGTGGCACCGGACGCTACCGGCCACCACATCATCCACATCGGCTTTCTTGTCCACTCCCGAGAAGCGGAAGACAAGTTCTACCGCACGCTGCTCGACTTTCGTCCTTACTGGTGGGGCGGGAGGAGTAAAGGCAAGGTTGATTGGGTGAGTGAGCAGTCTCCCGACAGCCCCGACTGGCTCGAATATATGCTGGTCGCCGATCGCGGCACGGGCATTCCAGCGAACATGGGCAAGATGTATCTCGGTGTGCTTGACCATTTTTCGATCGGTGAAGTCTCCGTTGACGATACGTTAGCCAAGCTCAAGGAAAGTGGCCGCTTGATTGAAGCGCGCCGCTTCGTTGTTGGTATGCCTGTGGCGGAAAGCACGCAGGTGGGCCTGGACGGCAAAGGGCAGTACAATCTCTTCGATCCCGATGGCATTCGCGTGGAATATATGAACTTCCATCACACCACGGAGCCCTGCTGCTCTCCGTTCACCGCTCCCGATCCTTCCCAATAACAGCTGTCGTGGTCGACGATCTCATCTTATTTGAAGTCGCCGTAAGGAGTTCGCAGAGTGGAATCTCCAGAGCCTTCGGCACTCTGAATAGCTGCTCACCAATCCGATCGCTTGATAAAGGAGATCATGCGCATGCGAAGCAAAATGAATATTTCTCGACGCAGTTTCTTTCCTTTGGCCGGAGGTGTGCTTGCAGCTGCCGCGGTCCCGCGCCAGATGTGGGGAGCCGGCGGATTTCCCGTGGGCATTCAGCTCTACATGGTGAATGCCGACCTCACGAAAGACCCCGCCGGCACTCTCAAGAAGATCGCACAGATCGGCTACTCCGAAGTAGAGACGGCAGGGTGGGGGAAACTATCCGCCGCACAATTCCGTGATTTGTTGCGAGATGCCGGCCTGCGGGCACCCAGCGCGCATCTCGGGTTTGGAACGGAAGACGCCGGGAAACTGCTGGATGACGCCAAAACACTGGGAGTCGAGTATGTTGTCAGCTCCATGCTTGCTCCCAAAGATCAGGGGGTGGGGGAATTCTTCAAGAATATGAATAGCATGTCCGCAGACGATTTCCGACGCATAGCCGCTCAGGCCAATGAAATTGGGCAGAAGGCAAAGGCGGCAGGCATGCAATACGCCTACCACAATCACAACTTCGAATTCCGCGAAGTGAGTGACGGTAAGACAGGCTATGACATCCTCATCCAGGAGACCGACGCATCGGTTGTAAAATTCGAAACGGATTGTGGATGGATGAAGGTCGGCGGCAAGGATCCAGTTGAGTATCTGCGGCGACACGGCAATCGCATTGCCATGCTGCACGTCAAGGACTTCAAGAACATTACAAAGCCGGTCACCGCGCTCTTTTCCCCTGACAGGCCGATACCAACAGAACTCGGCCGCGGAAGCGTTGATCTGAGACCAATTGTCGACGCGGGGCTCAAGGCTGGAGTGAAGCACATGTTTGTGGAGCAGGAAGGGCCGTTCAAGGAAGTCCCCGCCATGGAAGCCGCTGAAATCGATTACCGCTTTCTCAAAACACTCCTAAATTAGGATGGGTCGGCGCGCAGACATGGTAAACCTGGCATTTTCCGCATTCCTGGGAGTATCAGAATCAGTAAGTAGAGCGTTTTCAACACTGATTTCGAGTTCGACTCCCGCCGCCTCCACTATAACTAAACAGGCTCACCCCCTGCGGCTGCGACGAGATCGCACAGGACCGATGGCAGGGTGATACCAGTGATACCAGTCCTCATCGGCCCCAACGGCCGCATCAAGCCTGATTGGGTGATGGTGAATGACCGGCAGGAAAAGCACCCGGAAGGCGCCTACTACCTCGACTGGAACGAAGATGGAAAACACCGACGCATGTCCGTCGGCCATGACGCAGCTTCTGCATACAACAGCCGCGTCCGAAAACAACGAGAGCTGGACGCGACGGCGGCAGGTCTCTTAGTTTCGAACCCCATAGAAGAAGACTCCGCCTCTGGATTCGGTCTGCGGTAGACGATTTTCTCGAGGAAGTTCAACTCACAAGGCAGAGAAAACCTTGGCTCGGGTATCGTGTCTCCACTACCTTCTGGAGTGCTTGCGACAAAACCTTTCTCGAAGAGATTGAGCGCAAAGACCTCCTGCGTTTCGCTGCGTTCCTGCGCGATCGCCCATGTGCCGACCTTCCTTCAGGCCCAGGGAATGCCGAAACTGCCTGGCAAGAATGACCACCCGCGCGCTTCATTGAGCAGGAAGTCAACATCTACGAAGACGACGAATTGTCGAAGCTCCACGCGATCTGTTCGCCGTACCGTAGCACACTGTACGACTTTTTTCTCATGAGTGGTTTCCGGGAACAGAAAGCGATGCACGTTGTCTGGAGCAACGTTCGCTTCAATGCAAACATCATCGAGATGCGCTGGAAGCATTTCCCTCCTCGTTCTGATTGATTCTCTCTGAATCTTCGGCACATCAGAATTGTCGGCACGATCTTCTTTAGCAAGTGCGGTGGATTCAACGATTTCGTATGGCCACTCGATTGCATTTGTATCGGGCAGTTTTAGTTTGGCAGCGACTGTCGCTGGCGACAAGCAACGAGAAACTCTGAGCAAACTGCTGTTGCCTGAATGCAATTGCAGTGCTCACTGTCGCGGAACTTTTATCGGAATCTCAGAGGAGGAGAAGTCATGAAAATGCAAAAAGTCATGTTGGCTTTAGTTGGAATGACGTTGGTGTTCGCAGGCATGGCGTCGGCACAGCAGGTAAAGACTGACTATGATCGCAGCGCAAACTTCACGCTGTACAAGACCTATTCATGGGAACACGTAGAGACGAAAGATCCCTTGAGTGTCGATCGCATCAAACAGGCCGTCAACGCCGTCTTGGCGGCAAGAGGCTGGACGCTGGTGGACTCCGGTGCCGATGTTGCTGTCGTGGCCATGGAGATCACGCGCGATCAGCAGACCTTAGACACCTTTTACGACGGGTTTGGGGGAGGCTTGGGCTGGAGACGTTTTGGAGGCGGAGGTTTTGGCGAGGCAACGACCACCACCGATACGTACAAGGTGGGCACGGTAGTAGTCGATCTCTTCGATACGAAAACCAAACAACTGATCTGGAGAGGAGCCGCAAGTGACACGCTCTCCGACAACTCTGACAAAAACATCAAGAACCTCAACGAGAGCGTCGACAAAATGTTCAAGCACTTTCCTCCAGGCGCTACAACGAAGTAGGGGCGCGAATGTGGGTCGCCATTGTGCTGACTAATACAAAGAAAGTGTCGACAAAGAACCGTGCGTGACAATCAACTAGAGCTTGTGCGTCACAAAAGGAGTAACAAATGATCAATTCGACGGAGCCTATGCGGGCAGTAACAACAATCTCCCGGTTACTGTGCGTTGCTCTATTGCTGTTGACCTGCAGCGCGCTCTCAGCGCAGAACCAAGATCCTCGCGTTAAGAATATTGTTCTGGTTCACGGGGCCTGGGCGGACGGTTCGGGCTGGAAAGGCGTCTACAACATTCTTGTCACAGATGGCTTCAACGTCAGCATCGTCCAAGAGCCGGAGACGTCCTTCGAAGATGATGTGACCGCGGTGAAGCGGATCCTCGCACTGCAAGACGGACCGAGCATCCTTGTCGCCCACAGCTATGGGGGATCCGTGATTACGGAAGCAGGCACGGATCCATCAGTTGTCGGATTGGTTTACGTGGCAGCGCACATGCCGGACGCCGGGGAAAACGAAGGAGACGACGGGAAGCGCTTCCCGAGTGATCTCGCCAAGTCTGGTGCGTTAAAGAAGACCGCAGACGGTTTCACGTACCTCGACCCCGCGCAGTTTCATGAGTACTTTGCAGCCGATCTTTCGGCGGAGGAGGCAGCTTTCATGGCGCACTCGCAGGTGTTCAACTTTGCGGACAATTTCTCAGCGACAATCACCACGGCTGCCTGGAGAACCAAACCGAGCTGGATGATCGTGTCAGGAAGCGATCGAACCATCAACCCCGACTTGGAGCGTTGGTATGCCAAGCGGGCCGGGAGCCACACAGTCGAGGTCGCAGGCGCCAGCCATTGCGTCTATGTGTCGCATCCCAAGCAAGTTGCAGATGTAATCGAGAGCGCAGCACGTGCAGTCTCGAAGTAGCTCGGACTTCGCAAGGAGCTCTCTAAACCAACACGAACGATCATTCTTTCTACGACCGTCGTTCACGAACCGAACCGCGAGGACATTATGACAGACAAAAAGAGGGATTACGAACGAACAGATCAGGACAAGTCAGAAGAAACGGCAATGGATCAGAAGCTGGACCAGATCGCAGACAAAGCTGCCAGGAAGGGCATCGAATCCGAACAGCGCTTTGATGAAGAACACGGCATTTTTACGAAATGACCGCTCGTCGCCATCGTCACTTGACGATTGATCGTTAAGAAACGGTACACAAGATTCGGGAAGGAGGAAGGACATCCCAAGCCGACCTGGCTCGTTCAGACGACCGGATAAAGTGCATCTCACAGTTGCTGAGATCCCTACACCCAGAGAGACCAAGTGTGAACAGGTGGATGCATAGCGCAAATGCGGAGGGATCAGCGTGAGATTACTCGATATTCAGTTATCACCGAGAGGCGAGTCTTTCGATTCGATCGCCCATACCAAACCATTCATCGAGGGGAATGCAAATCCGACAACACCTCGATAGTTGTGGATATGTCGCAGTGCTACTGTTGTGCCGGGATATGTTTGGCGGTACCTATATGAGACCCGTGGAGTAGTGAGCAAAAAGGCATTGTGGATAGAAGAGGATGTGTTGATCGAAGTGCAAATGCGTCGGCGACGGTCGGACTGGGGAGTTCGATAGTCGCGAAACAGATGGACACGCCACACAGGCGGCAAGCCAGTGTCAAACCGAGTGCCGGAGAATGCGAGATGGCTGCAAGAGAAAAGATATTTGTTCGATATTCGGATTCGGTGGAGACCTTACAGGCCGGGGAGGCCGAGACGATCGACCAAATTACGGCGACATTGTTGAATATTGCAAAGAAGGTTGGCGAGCGTCAGCGACACACGGTACGTGGCGTCCACGCGAAGAGCCACGGTTTGCTGAAAGCTGAAGTTATTGTTTCTCCTGACCTTCAGGACAAACTACGACAAGGCATGTTCGCACACGCAGGAAGCTATGGAGCGGTCATGCGCTTCTCGACTAATCCCGGCGAAATACTCTCCGACCATATCTCGACTCCACGCGGTCTCGCAATCAAGGTCATCGGTGTGGAGGGAGAGATGCTCCCGAACCACGCAAGCCAAGTGACCCAGGACTTCATTTTCAATAATGCCAGCACCTTTCACTCCGCGATAGCAAAGGATTTCTTGAAAAGCATCACGTTACTTGATAGGCATGCCGACGACTCCGAGGCACTGAAGCAGGTCGTTAGTTCGGTCGCGCAGACTGCAGAAGAAGGTCTCGAGTTGGCGGGAGAGAAATCCGCTCTCCTCAAAGGGTTTGGCCATCCTCCCACCCATCCTCTTGGAGAGACATATCATACGGCGGCGCCTCTGCGCTTCGGGGACTACTTCGGAAAACTACATCTAGTCCCCGTATCGAGCAATCTCACTGCTTTGCGAGGCAAATCCGTCGATCACCCAGATTCTTGGAATTGCGTGAAGGACAGCATAGTTGCGTTTTTCAAAACCGAAACCACCGTCTGGGATCTACGCGTTCAGCTTTGTACCGATCTAACCCAGATGCCAGTTGAAGACGCCTCGGTTGAATGGGACGAACATCTTAGCCCCTCGTTAACGATTGCAAGGGTCGCTGTCCAACCTCAAAATGCGTATTCGGATCTCCGCCGAGTATGGGTTGACGAGCAGCTCAGCTTCAACCCTTGGCATAGCCTGGCCGCGCATCGCCCCCTCGGCAACATTATGCGCGCTCGGTTCAAGGCATACGAAGCGTCCAGTCAATTTCGCCATAGCGCAGAGGGACGCCAGATGATTGAGCCACGATCTATCGAAGAGATGCCAGATTAGGAGTTCCCTGGATTCGTTGCAATCTACCTGAGGCGTTGTAGTGGCCGGGTGCAAGCTGAGTCCGAGCGGCAGTGCGGAACCGATGGGAGAACGATCGTTGCATTGTGCCTGCACGGCAATCCGCTCTTGACTACCGAGTTTCATGCACCGCTCGCGATCAGAGACATGCTGATCAGCGTTCAGTCTTCTGATTCTGTTTGAAAGTTCTTTGGAGACGAGATCATGTGCCATAAGCACGTCGCAACAGCTGTCTATGACGCGGGGGTAATGGCCGCAATCTCCATCTTTTGGACCGCGACTGTAATTGCTCAATCCATTCATCCACCCGCTCCTGCGATTGTTCCTCCTGCCGCCGCTGCCGAAGCTGGATCGGGGCCACAGACGTTGTCCGCTTTTGCATTGCCGAATTCTGATGCGGACGAAACAGCACACATCTTTGGGCTGGATTCCAAATTGCAGCGGCTTTCTACTCTCCAATCTGAGCGGCCCAGCGACGTACCCACAACTCTTGAGGAGTTGTCTGCTCGTCAGGAACTACTCGAATCAGTTCAAGCAGCGTTCCTGGATGTCGACAGCGTAATTGCAGAGTTGGCGAACGAACAAAGCGATTTGAGTTCCATCAGAGCTGCTCTTCAGAACCGTCGCGACAAGACCGTGAACCGCCTAACCACGGCGGCTCTGCTCACCGGCTCGGGATTGGGCGCGGGAGTTAGCGCAACACAATTCAGCCGCCTCGGCAGCACAACGCAGGACGTGGGGGATGCAATCGGAATCGGTAGCGGGGCCGCTTCAACGATACTCTCCATTCTGGCTGCTCGTGCCCAAAAGGGTCCAAGTGTCAGGGTCGAGGAAACTCCAAACATGCTTGCGCCTTTATTAGGTGGTGTTCCGGTCGGGAACACGCGTTATCCCCCGGAGGTGCTGCAATACTTGCAAAGCCCGCCAATGGGGAAAGATCCTAGTCGGGGCACACGCCTGGAGCAGTTAATGGCGGAGTGGGATAAGGCCGGCCGGCTGAGCGCGGCCGATCCGGCAACGCGGAGGCGGCAAATAGCGGCTCTTACTGCGAGCGACGATCCAGCAGTCAAACTGACAATCGATCAGCTTACCGACAGAATCGCAATGCTCGGAGACGTTCGGGGACGCGTGGCTCTCATGAAGCGTGACCTAGCTAACATCATGCGTTCCTATTCGGCACTCGAACGAGAGCAGAAATGAAGAGTACATCGTGTATGTGACCTCTAAGAGCTGCGACCACCATGGCCTGATGCCGACGACAAAAGCAGGCCAATTCCGTATTTGTTTGCAAAGACACAAAGGGAATCTGAATGTCGAAGGATAGAAACATGCAGAGTGACAAACAAGGAGCTACGACACTTATGGGAAATCAAGACGGCATTGAGAGAAGGCCTCTGCTGGAAACCCGCGGCCGCACAGTCGCCCAAGGAGTCGAACTGGCGGTCGCGTGCCTTATCAGTTATGCGTTGATTACGCAACTTCTCACTCGCGTGTACTCGGTAACCCGAGAAGACGACCTTCTTGGCGGGATGTGGGCCGTTGTCGCAACGGTGTTTGTCTATCGCGAAAGCTTCCAGAAGAGCATGAAAGCCGCTTTATCACGGATGTCGGCAACGGTTCTAAGCTTCGCGCTTTGTCTGATATATCTTCTGATTCTCCCCTTCCATCCCGTGGGCATGGCGGCTTTGATTGGGACTGGTGCTGTGATTCTGATTCTGGTTGACCGGGCCGAGGATGTTATCACGGCCGGCATCACGACCGCGGTTGTGATGGTCATGGCAGGCATAGCTCCGCAGCACGCCTGGACACAGCCCATATTGCGGCTCGTTGACACAAATATAGGGATAGCAGTAGGGATTGCGGCTGCGTGGGCAGGCATGAAACTCGGATCTCAAACCCACAGGCGCAGCCCGGCGCCTGCGCTCTAGTGCCGACTGGCTTGGGAATCGTCAGCCGAGTCGTTCCGCCCGATCGGCGAAATACTTCTTTTTGCTGTCGGCGCCTCTGGGAGAAATAACGAATTCGCGTAAAGGCAGCTCAGCCAGGTTGGAGGTTTAGGAACCATGATTGTGAAAACAGGAACTGTGATCATGATCGTAAGCGAGGGAGTCAGAATTTGGGGGGAGGAGCACGCGCTTCTGGTAAGGAATGGCTATTCCGTAGTCGAAGCGCAATATGGCGAGGATGCTCTCCTGAAAGTTAGAGACGGATGCCCGGATCTAATTGTTCTCGATCTCGATATGGCGGCAGGAAGATGGCTTGATGTATGCCGCGAGATTCGGAGCGAGACGAGCGCGCCGGTCCTCATGCTCAGTGCACAGAGCGCCGAACGAGACAAAGTAATCGCACTGGATTCAGGCGTAGATGACTATATAGTGAAGCCATTTGGAGTCCAGGAACTGCTAGCGCGTGTTCGCGCTGCATTGCGTCGTGCGAATTCAACCGGGAAACCGGAGATGCCATTCACCTTTGAGGCCGGCGATCTGAAGATCGATTTTGACCGAAGGACTGTGGTTGTTCGAGGCAAAAAGGTGAGGCTCACTCCGAAAGAGTGGGAAGTTCTTCAGTTACTTGTCACGAATCAAGGAAAGCCGATCCGACATCAAATGATGCTTCAGTCCATTTGGGGGCCGGATTACGGCAGAGAAACGCAGTATCTTCGAGTGTTCATTCGACAGCTACGTAGGAAACTTGAGTCCAATCCAAGTGAGCCTGAGCTTATCTGCACCGAACCCTGGCTCGGCTATCGATTCGAGATGCCTACGGCGGAACGGCCCGTGACGACGTTTGAAATAGAGGCGACAGGCTGAGTTTGAGCGGTGGGGCACCAACCGATGACTGAGGCAGAGTCGATATAGCTCATGGGGTTCGCTAGCACGATGCAAGCACAGTTGCATGTAAGCTTGGTTGCGAGCCATTGCTCGAAGTTCCATCCGGGCACGTTCTAACTGACCTGGCCCGAGAGAACTTGCAAGGGGTTCAAGCTCGTGCGGTCACCGCCGGGACATTCGATAGACTCGTCAATCTTGCGAGGAGCTGGGAATTGGGGCAAGGTTCTGTGATTAGCCCCCACCCTTCTTGGTTCCAGCCGGCGTTGCTTTCGCACGTTTATTCCATCCGTGAAATGCTGAGTAGTCGCCCGCGTTCCAGGCTTCTCGAAGTCCAGGGGCGCTCAGATCCCAGTCCGGGCGGCCTTCGCTCATGAGGGCACGCAGGTCATGCCAGAGATCGACGACTGACGGCCGGCCCCAGAACCAGTACCCGTTGTAGATGCGGTAAATCACAAGACCCGGCTTGAGCACAATCGTGTGCGGAATCATCGGATTGTTCTGAGGGTCAGTGTACTCCTGAATGTCGAGATCCTTCTGCACTTTTCGCTCAGGATCGGACAAGAACGGCCATTGGGCGCCCACCGACGCACGGAATTCCTGCGATGTGTGGTGGTCATCGGTGGAGATAGTGGCAATCTTGGTATACGCCACGGAGATCTTGGGATAAAAGAAGGCCAGCTCTAGATGTTGCTGGTGCTCTTTGGGGCAGTAGTGACCGCGTGCCAGCGTGAGGATCATCGGGTCATCGCCCTGTAACTCGCTGAGCTTGCGCGGTGTGTTTGTGTGATCGGGCAGTTCGAAGTCGGGGAAGGTGCCTCCAGGCACCATGTCAGAGCGCATAGGTTCTCTCCTGTGGCACTGCCTTCGAATAGGAACTGAAATGCGTTCCTATTCCACTATCTTCCACGAGTCATTGGAATAAACCGAACTGATCTGTCTCGCGGCCGTTGCTGTCCGCTCTCCCAGATCGTTTTCGTAGGCGATCCCGTCCGAGTTCATAATGAACGTCATCACGCCCGACGAACGATACGTCGCCGGATATGCCACGATCGCGAAGCCTTCCGAAGCTTGCAGCAAAATTCGATAGTAATACCCATGAAATGGTTCTGCGCTTCCGCCGTCAGATTCCACACCGGCATGCGCCAGATACGGCCCAATTGGGCTCCTGGCGACGTCGTTCATGCTTTTCCAGTAGAGGCCGTCGTGCTCGTCACTCGTGCTGATAAACTTCGCCGTGTACGCGTGTGCATTCGCGTAATATTCCTTCTCCGCGTCCAACAATGCCCGGCAAACCTCAAGCGCCTCCATTTCATTTCTGCCAATCCGCCGGTAGCGGATCTCCTGCCTTCCCAAATCTGCGTCGAAGTACCACGCGCTCTTGTACTCGACAATGGGGATCGGAAACGGCCAGTTCTCCGCTCCTACGTAAAGCGCCACCGTATGATCGGGTTCCCCCATCAACCGGTGCATCTGCTCATACTTATGTGCGAACTGCGCCCGCTCTTCCTGGCGTTCGTTCGCATCTTCGCTCCATTCCACAACGTCCTTCGCATCCGGTCCAAGAATCGCGATCAGTTCCGCCTCGTCGTTCAGGCGTGCCGCTGCGTATATCTCCGCCGCTGCGTCGACCGGTTTCGCAAACGACTTTCCCTTCGGCTGCTCGGCTGGCGAGGCATCGCTTTCCGTCATCGCTCGTTGCGCCTTGACTGGCAGACACGCCAAAGCGATGGAGAACACTGCGCATCCGGCCGTCCACATCAGCTTTCGCTTCATCATTCTTCTTTGTTTTGCGCTCCGTGTCATGCTCGCACCCTTTCGACTTCTCGGCCACGACGTTCGTTTAAAGCTCGATTACCGCAAGGCGCACTACCGGCGCCCGCCACCACCACCGCGAAAGCCGCCTCCGCCGAATCCTCCGCCACGGAATCCGCCAAAATTGCTCTGCCCCCGCGCCGAGAATCCTCTCGATACTCCGCCGTGGTCAAAGCCGCTGAACGCGCCCGACCGGATTCCCGACCCTCCTCGCGGCGCCTTATATCCGCGATAGGATCCACGATCGCCCATCGATCCTCGAAATCCCCCCGGCCGCCCAAACCCCGGCCGCCCTCCGTAGTATCCTCGGCGATCGAAAAATGCCGGGCCACGCGCGCGATATGGCGAGTGATTAAAGAAGATCCCGTGGTGATGCCAATCGACGCCCCATGCATCCCATCTCCATCCGAATCCGAAAAACGGAGCGATCGGAAATCCTACCCCAAAATAAAGTCCCGGCCCTCCCCACCAGATACCCGGCACCTCATCCCAGTACGGCCAAGGTGCAATAGGATAGCCATACACCAGCCACGGGTCATATTCGGGGACATAAACCACATCCGGATCCACCGGGGCAATGTCAATCTGGCCCTGATCGTCCTGTACATTGAGCTGCGATGTTGGCTTTAGATTTCCCGCCTTCTGCGCCATCTTTCGCATCCCCTGCACGGCCTTCATCACGTCGTCGTGTTGGTTGTAGTAGGCATCACCCAGTTCCGAAGTCCATCCGAGATTCTTGCTCAGGTTCGCCAGCACAGAGGGGTATTCCACAAGCGCCTTCACGCTGCGGTCCCACTGTTGTGGTTCTACCTGCTTGCCCAAGTCGGCCGCACTCAGTCCTGGATGGGAGATCAAGAAATCTTCGGCGTCAGCAATCTGGGTCGGAAACGTGGCGGCCGACAGGATCTGCGCCACAAGTGCATCGGGATAGAGCGCAATCGGCGCCACCAGCCGGCCGAGTTGGTCACGCGACATCTTGGCGTATGGCTCCGCATCTACCGGGGCTCGATCTGGTCGAGATTGATCCTGAGGCGGCGGAGGAGACTGATCCTGCGCTGCTCCGCGCCCAACTCCGGCGATGGCTAGGGCACAAACCAGTGCCGCTAGAAAGACACTCGCGCTCTTCGCGATCCCCTGAATGATCATCCTCCACCTCATTGATCCTTACCTGGCGGTGTACTGGCTCGAAGCGCCCGGGACAGCGGCGCGGTCTCCGATTCACGCCGCAGTCTCAGACTTACGACTTGATGAAGGCGAGCAAGTCGGCATTGATGACGTCCGCATGCGTCGTCGCCATCCCGTGGGGAAATCCCTTGTAAACCTTGAGCGTGCCATTCTTGACCAATTTGGCTTGCAGCAATGATGCATCCCGGTAGGGTACTATCTGGTCGTCATCACCCTGCATCACAAGGGTCGGCACCGTGATCGCTTTCAGATCGTCGGTCTGGTCTGTCTCAGAGAAAGCCTTGATGCCTTCGTAATGGGCGAGCGCGCTTCCCGTCATTCCCTGGCGCCACCAATTCTCGATGACCCCCTGCGAAGCCTGCGCGCCGGGTCTATTGAATCCATAGAAGGGACCCGAAGGAACATCGAGAAAAAACTGCGCCCGGTTGGCAGCTAGCGCCTTGCGGAAGCCGTCGAACACTTCGATAGGAGTGCCGTCAGGGTTCTTCTCGGTCTTGACCATCAGCGGGGGAACGGCGGCGATAAGCACGGCCTTGGCTACACGGCCCTGAGGCTCGCCGTACTTCGCAACATAACGCGCCACCTCGCCGCCACCCGTCGAGTGCCCGACATGAATAGCATTCCTGAGGTCGAGATGCTCGAACACCGCCGATGCGTCAGACGCGTAGTGGTCCATGTCGTGGCCAGTATCTACCTGTGAGGAGCGGCCGTGACCGCGCCTGTCATGCGCGACGACGCGAAAACCATTGGCGAGGAAGAACAGCATCTGTGCGTCCCAGTCGTCCGACGACAGAGGCCAACCGTGGTGAAACGCGATAGGCTGGGCGTTCTTCGGACCCCAGTCCTTGTAGAAAATCTGTGTACCGTCTTTGGTTGTAATCATTGGCGTACCATTCCCTTCTGTGTATGATTGTGAAGTTGCTGAACCCGACATCCCATGCAAATATGGTGCCGGTTCCAGGATTGCTGCTCCTGCAGCCAGGGCACCAAGTGTTATCAAGACATCACGTCGGTTAGGGTAGGGCATTGTGTGACCCTCCTTGAGTCATGTGGGGCTCGGCCAAGAAGCAAGTCGCATACTGGTCCTCGTTTCCGCCGCCTGAGTTTTGGTGCATTTGTCCGGCGGTTCCCGTGTGAGGCGGCAGAATCCGCGTTCCGTTCTGCGTTCGCTTAGCGAGCCGCAGGCGGGCGCGATGGAGTCTGGACTTCACACTTGCCTCCGAGAGATCGAGCGACCGTGCAATCTCCCTTATGGAGCATTCTCGGTTCATTTGGATCTGAAGGACCGTCCGAAGAGGAAGTTCAAGCTCGGCTATGGCGTTTAACGTGCGTAGACTTCTTTCGAGCTGGAGGTAGGATTCCTCGGGGTTTGGGCTCGGATCCTTGATCTGAAGCTGCGGCATTTCATCTTCGCAGCGGGACAAAGGCTCGAAGCTTGCCTCGCGTCGAACGCGGCGCTTGCGAAGAGCCATCAATGAAGAGTTAATCGCAATCCGTGTCAACCAGGAATATAACTTCGACCTGCCTCCGAACGAGCCGAGCGCTAAATACGCTCGCATAAGCGTCTCCTGTAACACGTCTTCAGCATCTTCATGGTTCTTCATAATCGAAAAGATTGTGCTATACAGGCGGCGCGCGTACAGGCGGTGCAGTTCCGCAAATGCCGCCTCCGATCCTGTGGACACAGCCGCCACGGAGGCTTCCGCGACAGCAACAAAGTCGCGTCTATTCATCCCACGGTATGCCACTTTGTCGATTGTCATCTTATCCCGCCTTTCACAAATCACGGCGCGCAACTTCGGAAGAGCGAACAGAACAGTACTTCAGGCCTTCTCAGTTAGTGGGCTCAACAAAGACGGCACTTCCAATGCTCGACCGCTCCTTCTACCGTTTTGCCGTCGGGAACTTAAACGTAGCGCCGCCAAAGATCTGCCACTTCGGCGACCCAACACCGCTTTGATACACAGAATATTGTGGCTCGATGTAGAGATTCACTATGTCACCTCGGGCGTTCGTAAATACCTTGCCGGAGCCGAGTCCGAGCGGGATGTCCTTGACGTGGTGAAAAGTGTCGAACGACCAGGCCCCCGTGGACCGGAGGTAGAAGCCACTGTGAAGATTGTAGATAGCGAATGGTTGCACAGACGTGATCTGGCCAACCGGGCTTGAGCTATTTCCAGAGAAGGAATGCTGATAGGTCGCTACTGCGGCCAATAGTCCCCAGTTGTGAGGTGCAATAACGATTCCTGCAGCGCCGGCTTGCCATTTCCCAGAGCCGTAGACTTCCCCTCTTGCCGTCGGCGCCGCGATAAGCGGCCCAACTCCGATCGCGGTCCCATGCTCTCCAAAAAGCACAAAGTCGTAAACCGTCAGATCCCCAGCTCCAGTATTCGGCCCGTCCTGAACACTGGCGGTGGTATTGATCGGCACGATTGCTCGCGCGATTTGACGAAAACCTAATATTTCAAACGGAACAGACACTCGCAGCAATCCCTGATTATTAACTCTTCTGGGATATCCTTCAGGTGAAGGTGCGAAGTAATTCCACAGGTCGAATGTGAGCAGCGGATGAATTGGGTTATTCGCCGCGTTTGCAGCATTCGTCGCATCAGCACTGGTGGGGGCAGACTGAGCTTCGAGTCCATCGCTTTTTTGTATCCACGGAGTTCCTGCAAAGACAACGAGACTTGCCGCGAAAGCTATTTTCTGTTTCAAACGCATTGGTTCACCTCTGGAATCCTGTTTGGATCTGCCCGGGAAGTTTCTTCGACATGATGAGTTTAAGTTTCGCGCGTGCTCGACTGAGTTGCGCCTTCGCGCTACCTTCGGTGACTCCGAGAACATCTGCTGTCTCACGTATACTGAGGCCGTCCACGTGGCGCAGTGTAAACGCTCTACGCAGAACAGGTGAGAGCTGTCGCGAGAACTTCACAACGTGCTCTGCAAGTTCGGCCCTCCGACATTCTTCTTCTGGGCTTGGCCGACGGTCCGGCAGCCGTTCGGTTAACGAATCACTCTCCTGGTCTGGAAGTTGTTCGTCGGGGAATTCATGTGGCTGGCTGCGACGTCTGCGTAACTGCGTCCGCGCTGAATTGATTACGATCGCCGTCACCCAAGTCGATATCCGCGCTTGCCGCCTGAACTGGCTCACGTGCTTGTAAGCCAACAACAGTGCGTCCTGGACTGCATCCTCCGCGTCGGCGGCATTGCCAAGGTATTGAAAAGCGGTTCGGTAAAAGCTAGGCCAGTAACGCGTCACTAGACCGTCCATCTCTGACCTCTGACCGTCGCAGGGGCTGCATTTAGGTCTCTGCGTGCTGTCGATTATCGCGGTCGCCGCTCCCATGGTTGTGATTTCCTCCTCCACGTTTACTCGGCACTATGACAAATGCAATTGAGTGACCAAAGAGAAGCGCTGAATCCACAGCGCTTGCTGCAGAAGATTGTGCCCGGATTTCTGAAATGCTGAGATTTCAGAGGGCATGAATCGGAACCAGAAGGGCACACGGTGACTAAGGGGATATAAGCCGCATGGTCGAAGGGAACCAAAGCTTAGACGGCAACAAGATTTCTTCGTCGAAGAGACTTACGCTTCACCGCGAGTCGTGTGGGGTGGCTCCATCAATTTCGTTGTCCAGGGACAACGTCAAGTTTTCAATACTGCGGGACAGAGCAAGAAACGTTTGGAGTTCTGCTGTGAGTGGTCCTTGCGGTCCTATGGAACAGCAAGACAGCACCTGCTCTTCTAAGTTTCGCAAAGCGTTTTTGAAATCGCTTCTTCTTTCCGACGCTTTGCCCTGCAACTGATCGGCCATACGATCCACGACATATGCGAGACCCTCATCGAACCCTTGCAGCGCCGTAGCCACCGGCGCAGGCAGTTCAAAACCGGGGACCCGGACGCGGTATCTCCACAAGGCAAGTTGCGTTAGGAATACCATCCGCAACCGAGGATGCCAGCGCACGAATTGGCTGCGCAAAGCAAGGTTCTGCTGGCGCGAAGGGCCGAATTCGAATAAAAGGGCATCGGCGAGCGATCTCACTTCGTCAAAACTGCTGTTGATCATTTCACGCAGCGAATAGGTTCGTCCGACAGCAATGTCTGGATCTTTTGAAACCGGTTCGCGGGCGAGTTGGGCAAGTAACCGCAGAGTGGAAATAAATGCTCGTTTCATTTCCACTGCGACAGGTACGCTCCAGAGTCGATCAAATACAAGCCACATCATGAATAGTCCGAGGCCGACCCCAACGATTCGGTCCCTAACCGCAGCAAGGGATGACTGCCTCGCGAACTCCTGGAGGTTGATGAGACAGAAGACCACAGCAATCTGAAAGCCGAAATATGACAATCGCGGACTTGATGTCATTAGCCATGAGACGAGCGCCATGGCCACCATAAAGAAGATTGTGAATCCGCCAATTGAATCGAGATGCGGCAGAACAAATATCTCCGAGCCCAGTCCTATAACAAGTCCGCCGACCAAGAACGCGGCGAAGCGCAGAATCTGTCGTTGTCGTGAGGCTCCGGCAGCGGAAACCGCCGTCAACAGACACGTGGCAATCGCGGGTGCGCCGATACTCGACCATGCGATGGAGTTATAAATCATGTAACAGCCGCTGGCCGCCAGGCACCCTCGCAATGCGAACTTAAGATGCCCAGGGTTGACGAATGCATCCGGTGCCAGGAGTGTCGAGTGCTGCATACTGGGCGAAGGTGGCAGGGGCACGTTCGCTGATTCTGAACGCGCGAATGCTTGAGGGATGAGCGAAACTATATTGTGCATTTCGTTCAATAAAGGAATACGAGAGGGGGCGTGGTCAGGGTGAAAGTGATTCATGTGTGAAATTCGCCGAGTCGTTAAGTCGGTACGAATGACTGCGACGGTCATGCCCAAGATACGCAATTGCTCCGTATCAGTGTCGGTAGGCTTGAAGCTGAGTCCGGTCAAAGCGGCGCTAATGTCGACTAATCTTCCAACCAGAGCAACAACACCACTCATCTCTACCCTGTATTGGGCCGAATAATTGGAGCGGCGGAGGAGGCGCCGCAAACTCGATGTTCCAAGCATCCCGAACCTGATGACTTTCTTTTTGCTTGCGCCTGTGGGCTTGCCTTGGGCGTAGCAATCCAACAAATGTTCGACTGCAGACAATCGTTCCACGACGGGCAGCATAATCTCGTCGCCCGGTTTCAGACGGGCAGACGTCAACTCGATTACCGCAGTAACTACGACTCCCACCGATACTGACAACGTCAGCCAGAGTGTATCTTCCACGTTCGTTTCCGCTGAGACATGCCGCTCCCATATCGGAACGCCGACAGCGATCACTAGAGCGAATGTTGAAGCCGCGCCGTATGTTGAAATCGCGCTGAGAGCATAAAAAGCTAGAAAAAACGAACCGATCACCCAGAGAAAATGCAGGATTGGAACGCTGATAACAAAGCCCGCTGAAATCAGGACATACGCTCCCCCAATTCCAACGAAGAGTAAGGCAGCCCCAGATGATTGCAGCGTGGCCCTTGGACTTGCGCGCGAAATGATGAGTGTGTAAATCGCGCCCTCGAAGGCATAGGGAATGCGAAAGGTCTCGCAAATAATCATGACCAGGGTCGCGGCAATTACCATCCGGGCCACTATTCCTGCCCGGCCCGGAACTGGAGCTAGCTCCTCTTTTAGGAGTTCCAGGATCCAGGCCAGTGCGCGGGGCGATTCGTCTATGCTTTGCGCAATAGTGGCCATTGTCAATTTCCCCGAATTGTGACAACGGCGGACTCGCCGACTCTGAATAGTGCGGGGGACGGATTTTGCACGCGGATACGAACGGGATATCTCGAAGCCAAATGCACCCAGTTCAGCGTTCGCTGGGCATCTGGAAGGCCGGGTTCCAGTCGGCCAAAGACGTCCGGATCAGGAGTAACGCCAAAGCCCACGCTGTCCACAACGCCCGAGAATCGCAAAGTCGGCTTCGACAGCACAAATACGTCGGCCCTCATACCGGGCACGATGTGTTGGAGTTCTCCTTCGCGAAAGTTGCCGATCGCCCACCAGGTCCGCGCATCAATCAAGGTGAACACTTGTTGTCCCACATGGGCGTAGGCGCCCTCGGAAATGCTAAGGTTCGTTACCAAGGCATCGAACGGCGCGTAGACCCGGCAGTTGTTGAGATTGTATCGAGCGTTTTCTATCGCTGACGTTTTCGCACCACGTTGATTGGTTAGGGGATCGAGCGTTGTCACAGCGTGCTGAGCTTGCTCGTGCTGGGCTTTGCTCTCGTCCACGTCTGATTTGGATCGCTCATATTGCGCCAAGGCAGACTGTAATCCTGCTTGCGACATCCGTAGTTGTGACTCCGCTTGCTTCAGAGCCTCTGACTCAGCGATTTCCGAAGTTCTCGCCCGGTCCACTTGATCTACAGTGACAAACTGTTTAGCTAGAAGCGGCTCAAGGCGATGTAGATTGTTAGTCGCATAGGTCCATTCCGCCTTTGTCCGGGAGACGCCCTGTTCCGCGTTGGATACGTTGGCGCGTGCCTCATCGATAGCGGCTGCCCATCGTGTTGCGTCGGCTTGGGCGCTGCGTACATTCGCCCGCGACCCGGAGACCGCGCTCACCAAGGCGGCGATTCTTCGCTGCTCGTCTGTAATTTGGCCTTCGAGAGTCGCCTGGTCCGAAGTAGCTTTTTCGAGCGCGTACTGGTAAGGCCTTTCGTCAATTTCGAATAGCAGTTCACCCTTCCTCACAAACTCGTTGTCATGTACGTTCAGTCGCAGAATTGGCCCGTCGACTTGCGGCGCGATGCCAATGAAATTCGCAAACACCTCTGCATCATCCGTCCGCGGATAGTGGTTGGCGCGGTAGAGTGCCAGCATCCCGAGCAGGGCTGCGGCTACCGCGATGGCCACAGTAATTCGGCGGCTAAGCACTTGTTGCGGTTCGGACTTGATCTCGAAAGTCATAATCCTTGCTCCTTGCCGTCCTAGAGCGTGCCGCTCTTGACTAACTTGGCGGAAGGTAGGGCCGAGTCGGCCATGGGAACTATTTGGTCGTCACCTTCGTGCTGGATCGGGACGGGCACTTCGATCATCTTCAATTCCTCAGCGAAGTGAGTCTCCGAAAAAGCGTTGATACAGTCGTAGTGGATCTTGATTCCGCCCATCATCTACCAGCCGATCTCAGAAGGGAGTATGGGTAGAATCCGCGATCTGCTGACCATCCTCTATCGAAATGAGCTGCAGCTTTTTCGCTGCTAACGCCGCATATAATCCGTTCGGGTCGAGCGCGACCGCTTCCTTCAGGTCTCTTTTTGCGCCGCTATAGTCTTTCATTTGGGAACGAGCAACTGCGCGCAGATATGAGGCCTCCGTTCTCTGCCTCGGAGCCGAGCCCGTGAATCGCTCAGCATACGTGATCTCAGTGATAGCGGCCTCAGGTTCTTCGATCCCCAAATGAGCCAGCGCAGATGCGAAATGTACGAGCCAGGATCCCGGCAGAAATGGAGCGGCGCGGTCCAGCGGAGCCAAAGCTTCTTTTAAGCGCCCTTGGGAGGTGTAAACCATACCCAGCCCCAAATAGGCCTGACCTAATGCTGGATCTGCATCGATTGCCTGCTGAAAATCCCGGCCGGCATCGGCGTAATTTGCGCGCGATAAGTTCACGGCTCCCTGAATGTTCAGCGCCATGGCGCAACGCGGATAAATAGCGAGCGCGCGTTTGGTCTCGTGGAGCGCCGCGTCAAAACGGCCCTCAACGAAGTCCTTGCGCGCGTTCTCTGTCGCCTTGAGGGCCTTTCCGGGTGTACGCAACTGGTTGATCGACACCAGGTTCTGTGTCGGTAACTGTGAGTCCACCCGTTGCGACGATCCAGTCTGTGCCGGCGATAGGTTCGCAGAGATAGCCAGCAGCGCGACCAACAGGCGCGCACATTCTGTAATTGGAATGCGCGGCGCGAAGAAACGCGGATCCCGAATACTCAACGACACTTGTGAAGTCATTTCAACACTCTCCTAGTGAAAGAAAATCAACCACAATGCAAACGCAAAAAATGCAGCCAGGCTCGGATAAGCCAATACCTCTAAATCAAGATTCATGTGGAACCTCTGCAGCACCCGTCGCGTGAGTACGGTAAACAGAACAGCCAATGCCGTGCAAACGAGCCAGGCCGGAAAAAACGATCCCAGGACATCGACAGAAGGAGCCTGCGAACAACCTGCGAGTGGCAACGCAGAGAGCGAGACTAAGAACCCGAACCTCGCCGCTCGAAGTGTTCCGTTGGAGCGCATCGTCACGGCCTCCTTGCTGCTGGTTGAATCGAATCGCCGGTTCGGAATGCTAAGTCTGCTAAAGCAATAAGCACCTGGGTCCGGGCAAGTACGTCCGTTGAGCGGGCCTGTGCGAGTGTCCGCTGGGCCGCAGTGACATCTAAACAATTCCGCAGGCCGTATTTATAGGATTCAAGAGTGGAATCGTAGGACTGGCTGGCGGCATGCAGTAGGGCGTCGGCTGCTTGGCGCTGACGAAAAGCGGTCTTCAGGTTTGAGTAAGCTGCCCAGACCTGGTTGGCGATCTCATCGCGTGCGGCGTTGGCTTGCGCTTCTGCCGCGCGGACATTCGCTTCGGCTTGCACAACATTGTTTTTTCGCGCGCCGCCGTCGAACACCGTCCAGTTCAGGCTTAGACTCAATCCGCCCGTGAGTCCTGCTGTGTGTCCCCAGGATAGCGTTTGCTGCAACCCATACAGGGATTGGGCAACCGGGTTGACATTAACAGCTAGGGAAGGGTAGAAGGCCGCGCGCGCCCCCTTAACCTTTGCGTTCGACGATCTTATTTCGGCCACCAGCCGCATGAGGTCTGGACGCTGCGCGAAGGCGCGGTTGATGGCGAGGTCCACCGAGTCGACCATCGAGTCGGGAGTTGGCAGCTCCTTGAGGGTTTCCGTGTGAATCGTCGCCGTTGGAGAGGTTCCAAGCGCGGTTGCCAAATCTCCTTGCGCAGTCTCTTCAGCACCCAACGCAGTTTGCAGCTCGTATTCTGCCTGTGCGGCTGCGCTTCGGGCTTCCAGCACATCCGGAAGAGTCGCCAGCCCATTGTTCAATCGCTCTTCCGCGGATTGTTGCACGCCTTGCGCATTGGATAGACTGGCTCGGGCGGCGTCCTCTTGACCTGACGCATTTAGAATCTGATAGTAGGCTTGCTCGACCTCGTAAATGACTCTGCGGTGTGTGTCATTAAACTCGAAGTTGGCCACCAGGACTTCCGCTTTGGCGGCATCGATTCGGCCTGCCCTTGCGCCAAAGTCAAAGACCGTGTAGTTGAGATCCAATGCCCCCTGAAAGTCCTGAAAGGTTTGGCGGTAATAACGAGTTCCGAGATAAGTTTCCTGCCGGCTGGTTTGGGAAAGTGCAGCTGCCGCTAGGGTGGGAAACAATTCGCTGCGCGCGACGCCTAGAGCCGCGGCTTGTGCTCGGGCGCGTTCCCAGGCGAGCTGTGTTTCGGGATTGTGGGTTTCCGCCAGGTCGATCAACTCGGCCAAGGAGTAGTTCTTGGCCGGATCTGTGCTGAACTTGGACTCACGAAAATTCTTCCCTTCCGCTTCGATTCTTTGTTCGCCGACACCGTGCCACGGGTGATCGGGCGAAACCGGCGCGCTCTGGGCAAGAGCACAGCTTCCAAAGAGCAAAAGAACGCACAAGATTGCCGTATGCGCGCGAATTCTCCCTGTTGGCGGTAGAGAGAGCGCGGCTCGCATTGGATTCGGGCCGGTATCTTTTGCAAGGATTGGCAACTGATGTTCCATTCTGTTTAGCGCCAAAGATTCGTATCAGCGAGATCGATCAGCTCGTCGCCGTGCCCGCTGAGGACTGCCTTGAGCGCAAACAGGCCAAAACCCTTTGCCTGTTCAAGCGTTATAGTCGGCGGCATCGAGAGTTCGTGACGACTGACTGGAACTTCAAGCAAAGCGGGGCCGTCATACTCCAAAGCTGCCGCTATCATCGGCCGGACTTTATCCGGCGTCTCAGCTTTTAAACCCAAGATACCGGCGGCCTCGGCCAGTTTTGCAAAGTCTGGGTTCTCGAGATCGGTTCCGAAATCAACAAGGCCTGCGGCCTTCATTTCAAGCTCCACAAAGGCCAGCGAGTCGTTCTTGAAGACCACAATCTTAACTGGAGCCTTCAGTTGCCGAAGTGAAAGCAGATCACCCAAGAGCATGGCAAGACCGCCGTCGCCAGACAGCGTCACAACTTGCCGGCCGGGATGGCTAACTTGCGCACCGATGGCTTGCGGCAGGGCGTTCGCCATCGATCCGTGGTTAAAGGAGCCCAACAACCGGCGGCTGCCATTCATTGTTAAGTAGCGTGCTGCCCAAATCGTCGGCGTGCCGACATCGCAGGAGAAAATTGCGTCATCCGCCGCGAGCTCGTCGAGTGTTCTCACGATATGTTGCGGGTGGATCCTCTCCGACGATCCCGGACGGGCGAGATCGTCGAGGCCCTTCCGCGCTTTCGCGTATTGTTCGAGTGAGGCCTTTAGATGCTTGTCGCTTTCGTTCTGTGCCAGCTTTGGAAGGAGGGCTCTAAGCGTCGCCTTTGTGTCCCCGACGAATCCATAATCGACCTTGGTACGCCGCCCTAGTTGCTCTCCGCGGATATCGATCTGAACGATCCTGGTGTCTTTTGGGAAAAACTGTTGATAAGGGAAATCGGTCCCGATCATTAATAGTAGGTCGCAGTTCATCATCGCGTGATAGCCGGACGAGAATCCCAACAGGCCCGTCATCCCGACGTCGAAGGGGTTGTCGTACTCGATGAATTCCTTCCCGCGCATCGCATGAACAATCGGAGAGTTTAATTTCCCGGCCAGGGCGATCAATTCCGCATGAGCACCCGCGCAGCCAGCCCCAGCCAGAATCGTGATTTTCTTCGATCCACTGAGAAGGTCTGCCAGAGTGTCGATCTCTTCGTCCGAAGGACGCACTGTGGGTTGTGGCGGCGGAAAGAGAAGCCGTGGCGAGGCGACAGTTGCTTCCTCGAAGGCGACGTCGCCGGGGATCACGACCACCGCAACGCCTCGACGGGAAATTGCCGTCTGTATTGCAATTTCCAAGACGCGAGGCATTTGCTCGGGATGCGACACCACTTCGCAATAATCGCTGCACTGCGCAAAGAGATGCTCTGGATGCGTTTCCTGAAAATATCCGCTGCCGATTTCACCACTGGGAATTTGTGCAGCAATCGCGAGCACTGGTACCCGGCTTCGGTGACAGTCGTAGAGGCCGTTGATCAGATGTAAGTTGCCAGGTCCGCAGCTCCCCGCGCAGACTGAGAGTTGCCCTGTAAGGTGCGCTTCCGCGCCAGCGGCAAACGCCGCGACCTCTTCGTGGCGTAGGTGAATCCACTGGAGCTGCTCCTGTGAACGTATTGCATCAGTAAAACCGTTGAGCGAGTCGCCGCAGACACCGTAAACTCTCTTAACGCCCGCCTCCAAGAGGACATCTACCATCAGTTCCGCAACTTTCTTCGCCATATCGTTACTCCACCGATTTTCGAATTCAAAAGCTGAGTGCGGGAAACAATTCCAGGTTCAATCACGAATGCCGCTATTTCGTCGGATCGGTATTAGGGGCGGCGGAAAAGGGAGGCAGATTCAGCCGATCACGCAATCGGATTCTCTTCGAACAATCGGGCGACCATTGCCGAGTCGAGATAGGCTCGAACTCGCACGATCAGTCCGTCCCGGAAATACACTACCCAGCAATAACGATTGTCGAAGCGCATGCCGTTCTTCGCCGTTGCCAGAGAATGAAGTTCGACTACCGCCTCGTCGTCCTTAACGAACAAATCCTCCACATGAAGCTGCGCGCCCTGCGGAAGGACCTGAGCCAGCTTGGCGAAAGTGCCTTCGATAAAGGCTCTCTTGCTAAGATAGTGAGCAGCGAGCGGATGGGTCCCCTCCACAATCCAGTCCACGTTGTCGGACACATGTTCGAAGAATGCGGCGCCGTCGCCGTTTTCAAGCCCCTTAAAGATTTCGCGAACCCGGTCGGATGTAATTGCCATTTGAATCTCTCCTTTTGTCTTGCGATTTGTATTTGTGATCTGTCTTCTGCAGTTCTTTAGGCTGCCTTCGATGACGATGTCGTCTTGCTGGCTACCCTGATTGAACCGAGCAGTTTCATCAAGTCCCTCACCTTGATGTTTTCCACCGAACGTACGGCATCCTTGATCTCGCCAGATAGCCCTTCGTCGATGCGGCCGGCCACAAGCGTGTCAAACTTCTGAACAGCCTCTTCCCATGTGAACGGGTGGGAGGCGAGGCCCGGGTAGTCCTGGACTTCATGCTCAACTACTTTTCCGTCCTGCAGGCGGACAGTGATCTTGGCAGGCATCTTTTTCGGATATTGTTCCGTGAACTCATGGTTCGGCTTAACCGACACTTTCTTCAGTAGCGCCTGGACGTCGGGTTTGATGATGCGCTCCGAATTGAATTGCGCAGGCATTACATCGCCGTCGATCAGGGCCACCGCAAGCAGATACGGAAGGCTGTGATCCGCCTGTTCCTTTATACAAATGACCTTGTCGACGCCGTAAAGCCCACCGCCGGCGAAGTCATAGGCGAGTTGGAATACTTCCGCCTCAATCGAGGTAACCTTTTCAGGATCGACCTTGTTCGCCTTGGCGAGTTCGACCATGCAATGTACCGCGGACTGCGTGTGGATCATTGCGTTGTACTTTTTGATGGTGCTCCCCACGACACCCTCGTATCCCTCTTTTTCCCAGTCGATGTTGACCTTCATCCCCAGGAGATGATCAATCCCGAGCGGGCCTTCGATGACTTGGAGCGGCCCCTCCACTCCGCGACGAGCGAGGAACAAAGCGTTCATGGCACCGAGCGCCGATTGCGCCGAAGCGAGACCTTTCCACTGTGACAGGGGCTTTGCGCGAAGGACGGCGAATGACGCATCGCTGGCTGCAGCCATCGCTATTGCGTGGCCAATCTGCTGCTCACTCAGGCCCAGCAACCGCCCAGCAGCGGCGTTATGCGAAAAGGCAAGTTGCGCCGTGTGATCGAGACCTCGTGTCATAAAGTTGGCATGATCGACAAAGCGAGACTGGACCGTGTAGCCCAATGCCACCGCAAGCATCAGATCGCGGCCGCTGCCACCCACGTAATCGGCGATGGTGAGCGCCACGCCGAAGTTGTCCGCGGTGTGAGCGGTCTCAGTTTGGGCCAGAATGTTGTCCATGAAATCGACGTAGCGCACCAGTACGGTGTGCCAGAACGCCGCGTAAATGGGGTTCGCCTGGCCGCCGCCGATCAGCGCACTTGGGCCGCTACCGCCGAACTCCGCAACCTGCTCGCGACAGGCATCAACGGGGCCGGCGCCCAAAGCCGAAATTGAGCAGCTGAGGGAATCGAGGATATGGATTGGTAACTGCCGGCGTGATTCGGTAGAAAGGTCATCGAACGAGGCGCGTGCGGCGTACTTTGCGATTGCTTCGACTTGAGTCATGATTTGGATTCTCCATTTCTGGTAGATGAGTTGATTTCTTAGTGTGTTAGGGCAATGAAAATCCCCATCGTAACGAGCGAACCCATTATGCTGAGGAAGACGGAGGATGCTGCCTCATCCTGTGCGATCCCGTACCGTAAGGCAAACATGATCACAATCGGCATTGTTGGAATGGCGGTCGTCAGTACAGCTTCGCTGACAACCGGATTGCCATAGCCGATACATCGCAAACCACCCAGGACGAGAGCGGGTTGTATGATGTTCTTCAGGAATACGAAGAGCAGGACGTTTCGGTTGACTTTGATCTTGCCGGATGCAAGCACGATTCCGCAGGCAAAAAGCGCGACGCCTCCGGATGCGTGACCAAGCAGGGAAAGAGAGTGCACGAACAACTGAGGGATGCGGAAACCGCTGAGCACGACAATGAAAGCGAGAATCGGCACCCAAACCATCGGCTCTTTAAGGGTTTCGGCGATTTTCCCGGCGAAAACCGCGGCGTTTGATCTCGGTGACGCCGAATTCCCTTGTTCCTCCGGGACGGGAGTGTTTGTCTGTGGGTTTCTCCCTGTCGAATCCAATGAAAGAAGCAGAATTGTGATTGGCACGACCGTCAGGTTGATGACGAGACTGGCTGCCGCAATCGGAATCGCGCTAAGCCCTCCGAGCAGATCACCGAGGACGGCTGGACCTACGAAGGGCACCGCTGGCGCCGAAGCCGTCAATGCGGCTAGCGCGCTGGTGCTCACTTGCATGCGGAAAATGAAACGGGAGATTAGAAATACAACACAGTAGAAGCCAATGATGGCGATGCATAGGGTGATGACGAGCGGGATGTCCTGACTGAGGGCAGCACGCGACGTCATTACCGTTCCTGCAAAAAGCGCCAACGGCACGGCGTATCGCAGCACCATCCGATTCAGCGTCGAAGCATCCTTTGATCCAAAATCGTGTCGCCATGCTGCCATGTAACCGAGCAAGAAAGTGACAACCATTGGAAGAAGTGCGCCCAAGATCGTGTTAAGCATTGTCGTTTCAGTCTCCTTTTCCGGCCAGAACACGATCGACCATCACTCCGGAGTTTCCGAGATAGTTGGTCGGGTCGATCAGTCTTGCGATGGCCCCACGGTCGAGGATTTGAGCAACGTCAGGATCGTTCGACAGAAGATCGATCAGACGCCCCTTGCCCTGCGAAACGGCGATCGAAATTGCTGCGAGCCTGTCGTGCGCTTTACCGCGGCCCATCTTCGGACCCAAGGCCATCATGATGGCCTCGGTATTTACCAGGCCGTCGGTCAGTTCCAGATTCTTTTTCATATTGTCGGGATGAACGTCCAGCTCACTGAGCATGTAATTAGCTTGGGCAAGAGCTCCGGCGCTTAGGCAGAAGATCTCAGGTAAAACCAGCCACTCAATCTCCCAGGTGCCCGTTGCGCGCTCGAAGTCTGCGTTCATCGCGTTTAGTAGACTCGCTGTAAGCTGGCGCACTACGCTGCTACACGCCGTGATGTAGGCGCATGAAATGGGGTTGCGCTTCTGCGGCATCGTACTCGATGCTCCTCGACCGCCGCCCCCGGCCGGCTCCTGCACCTCATTCAGCTCTGTCATCATCATGACCTTGACATCGGAGGCGATCTTATCCAGCAAACCGCACAGTATCCCAAGAAAGCAGCCAACCTCTGCAATGGTGTCGCGCACGGTATGCCAAGAGATCGGTGGCTGCACAAGCCCAAGCTTCTTCATCAAACCCCGCTGGACAGGTAGGCCCTGTTCACCGAGAGAAGCAAGCGTTCCAACTGCGCCTCCGAATTCACCCATGAGGACACGTCTCTTCATCTGATCGAGGCGCTCAAGATGACGGTCGAGGCCGGCAAGCCACACCGCCGCTTTATATCCAAAGGTAAGAGGCACAGCCTGCTGCAGGTTGCTCCGGCCGATCATCGGAGTGTCGCGATGTTCTTTGGCGAGGTGAGCTAGCGATGCGGAGATCGCCTTCATTTCGTCTTCGACAAGCTGGAGTGCGGAGCGGATCTGCAGAATCGTGGCGGTGTCCGTTATATCCTGGGTCGTTGCACCCCAATGGCACCACTGCCCAAGATCATCTTTGCAAAGCGCAGTTAACTGCTGAACGACTGGTAGCACAGGGTAGCCGATGTGCTCGGTTGCATCCTTCAACTTCCCGAAGTCCATCTCGCACACGTTGGAGTGCAGCGAGATCTCTTCAGCCGCTTCTTTTGGGATGACGCCCAGATGCGCCTGCGTTAAAGCCAGAGCTTTCTCGAAATCCAGGTAGTACTGTATTCGCGATCGGTCCGACCACACTTCTCGCATGGCACTCGTGGCGAAGATCTCGCTATAGACATCAGAATCGATAGCGGTTGCGTTCGGATGCATGCATCGGTTATTCATATTCGTCTCTCTGTTGTTCCAATTACTCAGACTCACGGGTGCATCTCCTTGGCCGTTGCCCTGAGCCCGTCTTGGGCCACGCCGGAATGCGGCCGCGCTTGTCTCTTTCCGTCTCTCTTCCCAATTGCTCTAGCGCTCCGTCTGTTGTCCACGAATCGGGATCTTTAAGGTGACCCCGCCGTAGATCTGCCATCTGGGCGCCGTAGAACCGGTTTCGTAAACGGAGTACTGTGGCTCGAAGTAGAGGTTTATCAAGTCACCATTGGGCCGTTTCCACACCTTGCCACCGCCTAACCCGACCGGGATATAGTCCACATGGGAATAAGTTTCGAAGCACCAGACTCCCGTAGATCGGAAGTAGAAACCACGAGGGAAGTTGTAGTGAACAAGTGGCTGCACCGTCAGACTCTGACCGGCTCGGCTTGAACTGTTTCCAGAGAAGGAGTGCGCATAGGTTGGAAGAACGCCCAATAGCCCCCAAGAGTGCGGTGTGAGTAGAATTCCAGCAGCGCCAGCCTGCCATTTCCCAGGACCGTAGTCGATCCCTCTGGCCGTCGGTGCCTCGATAAGCGGGCCAGCTCCGATCGTGGTCCCTCTGAACTGATTCAGCAGAAAGTCGTAGACGGTCAGGTCCCCGGCTCCAGTATCCGGCCCGCCTTGCACAATTGGAGTTGTGCTGATGGGCAGGATTGTACGAATGTATTGATGAAGACCGAATTTATCTACCGGTACTGAAACCCGCAGGTATGCTAGATTTTCAGCTCTACCGGAATACCCCGCCGGCGAAGGCGTGAAGTAATTCTGCAGATCGACAGTAATCGTCGGATTAGCCGGATTATTTGCCGCGTTCGTTGTATTCGATGAGCCCGTACCAGTGGCGGCCTGCGGCGTATCGGGTTTCTTTGTTTCTTGCGTCCATGCATTCCCAGCAAGAAGAGTTATAACCACAATTGTCGTCAACCTTGAACTCATTTCTTTGATCTCCCTATGTCGGTTATTCTTGCGGCCTTACCGCTTCCCTGCGCTTCGCAGACTTACGTAAACTATGAGAAGACTAAGGATGTCGCTGCCACTCAGACTCATAAGAGGTGCATCTCCTTGGCCGCTGCGGTGAGCCCATCCTGAAAATCGGGGTGCGCCAGGGCAATCAAAGCCCGCGCTCTCTCTGTAGAAGAGAGTCCCTTCAAATTCGCAACACCGTTTTCGGTAACTACGTAGTGAACATCTGTTCGCGGTGTCGTGACTGGGCCAGAAAGCCGGGGGACAATCTTGCTGATCTTGCCGTCCTTGATCGCAGACTGGAAGGCGATGAAAGACATTCCACCCTTGGACGCATACGCGCCCCTGACGAAGTCGAGCTGTCCGCCCGTGGAGGTAAACTGATGGCCCCTTACGTATTCGGAGTTGCAGGCCCCAGTTAGATCCATTTCGATCGTCGAATTAACCGACACCACGTTGTCGTTCTGGGCAATCACGGCGGGATCATTCACGTAATTGACCGGGTGGCTCTCGATCGCGATGTTGTCATGCAGGAAGTCGTAGAAGGCTTCATCTCCCATTGCGAAAGTGAAGACAGATTTCCCGGGGTTGATTCTCTTCCATCGATTGGTGACAACCCCACTTTGGATCAACTGCGCCAATGCGGGGTTAAGCACTTCGGTATGAATGCCGAGATCCTTACGATCCATCAGGGCTTCGCATACTCCGCTGGGTACTCCGCCTACACCAATTTGCAGGCAGGCGTATTCCGGGATGAGTTCAGCAATACGCTGGCCAAGCTTTCGCTCTTGATCCTGAATCGGTCGAGGAGTTAGCGCTAGCAACGGAGCATCGTTTTCCACGATGGCATCGACTTCTGAAATATGCAGTGAAGAACGGCCGAAGACACGCGGCATATGCCGGTTAACTTCGACGATCAGCCGCTTGGCTTCCCGCGCCGCAGAGCTGGTGTAGTCGTTATTGGTTCCGAAGGTGAAATACCCGTTACGATCCATCGGCGACACGGTTACCAAAAACGTGTCGACATGAATGTGCTCTGTGAAGAAGCGGATCGATTGACTGAACGAGTTTGGCACATAGTACACGACCTTGCGATCGCCGTCCTCTTGTGCCCTCTTGATGAGCTCTCTCTCGGCCTCCTGCATGAACATGCAATAGGGCTTGATGCGGCCCATCAACTCGTAACGCAGAAGAGACCTCTTCATGTTCTCTTCCGCGTGCATGTAGTAGACCTTCACATTGTCGACAGATCCACCTTCGGCCCGAACCGCGAGTGCTTCCATCAGCGCCGGAGGCTGGCACACCGCCTGCCCTATGGCGACGATGCTGTTGCTACTGATCTGCGCGACAGCGCCATGGCTATCGGTAAGCTTCGCTTTGTATTGGTCTTCGTAAGCCATCAGTTCTTCCTTTAAGGAAAGTTGCAACGGACTAGTAATTCGTGGCAGCCTCTGGCGAGTGGCCTCGTTTGTAAATCAGCATGGTGCGCTCAAAGCTCATTACCTCCACCCCTTCCTGATTTACGCCCCTAGTGGAGACGGTCACGATACCTTGCGTGGGCCGGCTCTTCGACTCGCGTTTGGACAAGACGGCCGATTCCGCGTAGAGCGTGTCCCCTGCGAAGACTGGATGGGTCGCTTTCACCTTGTCCCAGCCAAGATTGGCAACGACCTTCGCGCTAACAGTGCGTACGCTCATGCCTGTGAGGAGCGCAAGTGTCAAGGTCGAATCGACTAGCGGTTTCTTCCATTCGGTTTTCTCCGCGTAGGCAGCGTCGAAATGGAGTTCCTGAATGTTCAGTGTCAGTAGCGTGAACCAGGTGTTATCGACATCGAGGATGGTTCGACCTGGCCGGTGTTCGAACGTGTCGCCGATTTCAAAATCCTCGTAATAAAGCCCAGATGTTTCCCGATAACGCTTTGGGCCCAATTGCCGATATGCCGAAAGTGTCGTTTCCATAACGTCTCCATTTACTTGTTCCATACGGCCTTTGTGTTCCTCATGCCGCCTTGCTTTCTACTGGGAAATCAAATCTGCAGCGGCAATCCCTGCCCTTTGGAGAGTGCGCCTTGCCTTGCGCGCAACTGCTTCATCCACCATCTGGTTATCGACAGTTCCCACCCCCTTCTGATTCACGGCCAGGATCCGACGAGCCTCTGCGATCTCTTCTGCAGATGGAACAAACACCTCATTAATGACGGAGATTTGCTTTGGATGGATCGCAGCCTTGCTGTGAAAACCTAAATCCTTAGCTGCCTTGGTTTCTCTCTTCAACCCGTCCAAGTCAGCGATGTCAAAAAATGGAGAATCAACGGCAAGGATCCCCGCGGACGCGGCGACCTGGATGATGCGCGATCGGACAAATAACATCGTTTCCCACCCTGTCTTCGCGCCAAGATCCGCTTCCATGTCCGCGGCTCCGAACAGTAGAGCAACCGGTCGGACATCACTGCTCACGATGTCAGGTAGAGCCTCGACTCCTTTTGCCGACTCAATGAGGGCAATAATCTCTGTCTCTTTCGCAGCCTGGTCGAGGAGCGCGCGAACCATACTGATGAACGCAGGGGAATCGCACTTCGGCAGGATGATGTAGTCCGGGGCAGCTGAAGATTCGAGAAGCGAGTGCAAGTCTTCGATTCCCGTTCGAGTTACCGGGGCGTTAATTCGAAGCGCGCATGGCAACCGACTTTCTGCGGGCTGCCCAAGGTATTGCAGAGCGGCAGTGCGAGCTTTCTGCTTGTCGGGGAGCGCAACGGCATCTTCGAGGTCAATGATGAGTGCGTCGGCATGTACTTCAGCCGCGCGGTCAAACCGGTCGGCTTTCGTCGCAGGCGTGAACAGCCAACTCTTTAATGAAAGAACCGACCTGAGCGACTTGTGTACTGCCATGACTCCTCCTCACACTCTCGACATCCGCCAATACAAATGCAATCGGGTGGCCAATTCAAAAGCATTGAATTCACCGCACTTGCTGCAAAAACAGGTGCCGAACATTCTGAAGTGCCGAAATGTCAGAGAGAACGAATCAGAACGAGAAAAAGGTCTAGCTTGTGGTGCAGATCAGAATGAGCCTACGCGGACGCGAAAATGATGGGATTCGACTCATCCCCAAACGAAAGCTGCGCGGCGCGAATTTACAAGAATGATCGGGCCATCATCCCGCGACCTTTCTCGACTAGCTGACATCGAGCTCGGAATCATGATCGGAGCGCAGCTTGTGGGTAATTGAAAGGCGGGCGAATCGTTGACTCGGCGAAGTTGCGGGACCGCACTCGTTCCACGAACGTGAACTTCGCGGCTTGAACTTGCATTGCCAATACGAGAATTGACAAAGCATTTGATTGGAATGTCTTAGGCGCGCTTGATGATCAATACTGTCTTATCGTCCACGCGATCCTCTTCGCCCATCTGTCTCAAGCGCTCGTCTTGATTGACGGCGTATTCTAGAACCGCAGCGCAAATTGCTTTGGCCGGCTCATTTTGATGTTCGCGAATGACCTGCTGAATATGTAAGCGATCCTGTTCGTCGCTGCCATCGTAAACTCCGTCGGTGTAGAGAAAGAGGATGTCCCCCGGACTCATGAGTTCAAATTCTGACAAATCCGATGGGCCCATCTTGTGTGCTCGCGGCGCCATGGACAGATATCTATTCCGGTCGGGATGATCTTCGGGGATTGCCATTCCGAGCGGCGGAAATTGCACTATACGAGCATTGCCGATATCCACGAGCTTCTTGTATTCCGCGGAAAAAACGAGGGGAAGCGGGTGGCCGAAGTCTACGAAGCGGAAATGCCCATTGGGCCGGATCTCGCCGTAGAGCATGGTTGCGTTCTCTCGCCAGTTCTCATTCTTGTCGACACCTAGCTCATTGCGCGCAGTAATGGACTCACCCAGGCGCAAATTGATTCTCTCGAACATTTCCGGGGTTGTCCTTCCGTTCCTGTCAAGGTCCGAAAGCATGAACGCATGGAATGTGTCGTGCACGGTTGAAGCAATCTTTGCCGAGATAATGTCGTGACCTTGGGCGTCAACCAAGAGCACCCCCGCTGTCGTGTAGAGAGATTGCAGATCTTCAGCGATTCTCTGTTGCTCTGACGTCTTGGCCTTTCGGTACTGCGCTTCATCTGTCTTGGTAAAGCGGGCCTTGGATCGCATCCACTCCACGTGCGCATCCACCAGGTTGCGAGGGAGTCGGTGATCGGAAAGCGGCTCAAGGTATTCCGTGGTGAGCCTAAGAGCATGCGCGATGCGCGCGTCGATGTCACAACGTTGCTCGAAGTTTATGTATTCGAAGAGATCGCCACCCGCCAGGGCGGCGGGGATGGAATCCCCATGCATGTCGATTCCATTGAGCTGAGGAATTGCGCCCTCAACGGGCATCAACCTCTTCCGGAAGTACTCGTCAATGCCAAATTCGAATTGCGGCGTTGTCACTCGAATAATCCTCTGGTGCGATAAACAACGGCCTTTCGTGGGCCCTCGGAGATCCCCGTCCTGGGCGTACGCGGGACCCTTGTCACGCTTGTTCGGTCAACGTGTGGCTTTCCGCTTTTGCGTTCCAGGGGGCATCGATCGGGATAACGGAAACAACTAGTTCACTCGAATCGAATATCCACACATCGAACTGCTCGACATTTTCAGCAGTCATCGGATTCGTAGGTTCATTGTCACGATTCATATGGATCAACCTCCAAATCGCGATCTTCGAGATCGCGATTCCTGGACTCGCAAGTTGGTTTTGCGCGCCTTCTCACGGGCACACTTGTTCTTTAGCTTTTTGCATCTGGAGGAGAGGGTTCGACCCACTTCTCCACGCCTTTGTCGCGACCCTCAATGTTCTTGTCGGACTTATCGGACAACGTGTCTACCTGTGCGATTTGTGCACTGCCCAAAACTCCTACTGGAACTCTCGACAACCGCTGATACAAATGCAATCGGGCTGCCAATCCAATGACGTCAAATCCAATGCACTTGCGACGATTGATCGTGCCGAAAAGTCTGATGTGACGAAAATTCAGAGGAAAGCAATCGGAATGTGGGGGAGCAGGCTTAGCGTGCGGTACAGATCAAAGCAAACCTACGCGAACGCGACATTGATGGGGTTCACATTATCACTAAATAGGATCGCGCGCCGGACGACGCCACAGGAATGATTGAGGTACTTCCCCACAGCTTCGCAACCTGTACCGGGCAGAGACTGACAAATATTGCGAGCCGGTATCTCGCGTACGGCAGAAGATGAGGAGGGCCCGTCAAACGCCCTACCGTGCTAAGGACGAGCTCTAAAATGAAGCCGTCGTCCCTTCGGCGGTGATTGCAGGCGCGAAGCTCGAGGCTTTGAGCAATTGAACGTAGCGAGTTAAGTTTTTGAAACGCCATTTATCGATGTTCAGGTTTGCAATCTTTGAATCAAGTGTCTGGCGCGGAATTCCCAGCTTTGCGGCTGCTCCCTTGGGGCCAGCAACCTGACCACCACACTCTGCAAGTGCCGCCTCGATAATCTCGCGCTCTCTGTCAGCAATTGTCATCACAAGTGGAACTGCCGGGCCGGTCCGATGCAAGATCTCCCGCTTTAGAAGTGTTTCGTCGATCCAAAGGGTATCTCCCTCACACAAAATGGCCGCGCACTCGACGACGTTCTGCAATTCGCGGATGTTGCCCGGCCAGTCATAGCGTTCCAGCACACCCAATACCTCATCGGGAATGTACTCGATGTTTCGCTGCAATCGCTGCGAGTACTTGCGGACGAAGTGCCGCACCAGGGAGGGGATATCGCACGCCCGGTCCCTTAACGGGGGCAGACAGATCGGAAAGACATTCAGCCGATAGTAAAGATCCGCCCGAAATTGGCGATCTTGAACCATTGTCAGAAGCTCCTGGTTCGTCGCGGCCACTACGCGAACATCCACCTTAATTGGTCGTCCGCTACCCAACCTCTCAAATTCCTGCTCTTGTAGAACACGCAGCAGTTTGGGCTGGAGTTGAAGAGGAAGATCGCCGATCTCGTCCAAGAACAGTGTGCCCTTGTGCGCCAGCTGAAATCGGCCCATGGTCTGTGCAACGGCACCCGTGAATGCTCCTTTTTCATGCCCGAAGAGTTCGCTCTCCAGCAGGTCTGCAGGGATCGCAGCACAATTCATTTTTATGAACGGTGCATCGCGTCGAGAACTCTGATTGTGAATTGCCCTAGCAATCAATTCTTTTCCCGTCCCGGTTTCCCCCTGGATCAGGACGACAGAATCCGTGGGCGCCACAATCTTCACTCTCTTCAGCACCGCTTGAAAGCTAGCGCTAAATCCAATCAACTCGCCCGGACTGAGATCCGCGCTATCCTCAAACGACCTGACGGGCGCATATTTCCTTTCCGGCTTGATTGCAGAAACAGAATAGGACATTGTCGTTACCTCACCGGCCAATATGAAGGAAGCCTCGGATAATTGCATCCCGCGAAGGGAGGGATTTTCAACGCCAGCGACTAGTGGGAATCGGATACCACTATTTAGGGAGGACTTAATACCCAAGCGTGGGCATAACTGTTCAGTTTCAATGAAGTGCAAAACGATCCTGGGAATCGTCGAAGATGTGAACGCCGGTCCTAAGGAATAATGATTTCGCGACGACCGAAGAGACGTGCATCAAGTGAAAAGGCGCCCGGGCCAAGCAAGACAAGCGCGGCGGATATCGCAGCCAGATTGAAGGCGGTTAGCGTACTGATGTGGTTGTTGGTTTCAGGCATCAAAAACGACGAAACGCCGGTCATAAGATAACCACCTGCTGCCGCAGTGCTCGCAACAGGTGTAAGAAAGCCGACGAAAAGCGACGCTCCGACAGCGATCGCGATCAATCCAACTACCCAAACGCTAATGGCGTGACTGCTGGATCCAATGAGCGGACCGGCACCACTATTGATTGTGTTGAGTGCAATAGTCAGTCGCAGGAAGATAAGGCCGGTACCCGGCCAACCTTCCGGGAAGCTGGAAAAGAGCCTTTGCAGCCGATGCCTCCTCGGGGCACAAAGACATGCCAAAAAGAGGCTAGCCTCTTTCATCGCGAATTGGACCCCTAGAAAGAGTGCTTTTTCTCTACCACTTGTGAATTCTTAGGATGGGCGGAAGTGTCGGTCGAGCTAAAGATGTATGATCCCGCGTCTAATTCCGACAGCGACGGCCTCGGTGCGATCGCTTGCGCCGAGTTTTTCCATGATGTGCTTGATATGTCCCTTCACCGTTTCTTCAGAGATGAAAAGGAGCGCTGCGATGTCGCTGTTGCGATTTCCCCCTGCGACCTTCTGAAGGACCTCAACCTCTCGCTTGCTCAACGTCTCATCCCCAAGATGCTCCATCAGCTGAACCGCGACCTCAGGGGGAATGTGTTTCTTCCCGGCATGCACCCGACGAATCATATCTACAAGCTGTTTTCGGGGCATGCTTTTGAGCATGTAGCCTTGCGCTCCCGCCTCCAGCGCGCGCTGGATCTCAACGTCTCCTTCAAACGTCGTTAACATGATCACACGGGCATTCGCGAACTCGGTGCGAATGGCGAGCAATGCGTCGATGCCCCCCATATCCGGCATCCGGACATCCATGAGGGTCACGTCGGGCTGATGTTCGCGAAATCCCTGAATGGCTTCGTGCCCAGTTGATGCCTCTGCAACCAATTGCATGTCAGGGTCATTCCTGATGACGGCCGCAATGCCTTCCCTCATGAGAGGATGGTCGTCAACGCAGAAGACTCGAATCCTTGAGCTAGTGCTCATTTGTATACTCGCTTCGCTTTGTCATGCTTCGGTATCTCGAGCCTCTCTCGGCTGAGCCAACGGAACCACTGTGATATCGGGCCATTCGAACCTTTTTCGAATGCGATCGTGCCGGGAACCGTTAAGTCTATCTCAGTTCCTGCGCCAATGCGGCTTCGAAGTCTTAGATTAGCGCCAATTCTTTCGGAGCGCTCTCGGATGCCGACGAGTCCCCAGTGCCCCTCACGACCTGAATGCAGCACTTGAGGGTCGATTCCACGGCCATCGTCGCGCACCAACACTTTAAGGTGTCTGCTCGCATATTCTACTTCGACTTCGATACGGTTCGCCTGTGCATGCATAAATGCATTCAATAGAGCCTCGCGGCCAATGCGATAGACTTCATCGCGGATCAGCGGCCGCAATGGACGCGCAACATTATCAACGATAACGCGGAATTCAGTCTTGTCGTCGAGGGGAAATTCCTGTCGCAGTCGCGAGAAGGCAGTCTCAAGGCTTTGGTTGCCCGATTCCGTTGTGCGCAACCCACGCAGCGTATTTCTACCTTCTTCAGTGACTGTACTCATCAATTGCAGGACCCGTTTCAAGAGAGGTTTGGTGGGAGAGTCCTCAGGGAGTTGGTCTTCCGCTACATCAAGCTGGAGAGAGGCGCTCAGAACACCTTGCAGCAGAGTGTCATGTAATTCCTGCGCAATGCGCGTACGCTCGGCGAGCCGCTCTTGGAAGCCAACACTCAAGCGTTTCGTCAATTGGTGAATGCGCAAGCGATAAATGGCGAGGATCGTCAAGCAACACCCTGCAAGACAAGCCACTCGAAACCACCACGTTTGCCAGAACGCAGGTTCGATCACGAAAGGAACAGAAGTCTCCGGACCGTTCCAAAGACCGACACTGCTGGAGGCAACAATGCGGAAGAGATATGTGCCAGGGCCCAGGTTTTTATAGACAACCTGCCTTGACGCAACGATATCGCTCCAACCTTGATCCGAACCATCGAGCTTATAGCGAAAACGGATGCGTTCTCGCGCAGCCAAGTTCATATGGTCGTAATTCAAGGTAATGCTCTGAATCCCAGAGGGAATCTTGATGGGGTTCTGCGCATTAACCTGATTTCCGCCAGCAGACATAGATTCGATTCGCACGGCGACTGGAATCGAATTTCTGGAGATGACGATCGGATCGGCCATGGACAAACCCGACTTAAGTGAGATCCAGATGCGACCTTGAGGATCAGCAACTACGGTGCGGTCGCGACTCCCGCCTTCCACCCCCTGGAGGCCGTCGTCGATTCCATAACTTTGAATATCGGTATCAGAGAGCAATCCGCTCAAAAGCCCATCCCTATTGACGCGAACTACGTGATCCGAGGTGGCGAACCAGAGGGAACCCATCCCATCTTCCGCAACTCCGAAGATCTGCTCCCGTAGTGCCTCGGGCAGCCTCGCTGGAACTTTGATCTTTCCGGAGGATATGTATGCCAGACCGCCGGGAGTCACGACCCACACCACATGCTTTGTGTCTTCAAAGATTGTTCTTACTATTGAAGATGGTAGGCCGTCGTTAGCTGTGTAAATCGTCCAATGCCGATTTGCGAACGAAGCTAAACCACTGGGGGTAGCCAACCATGTTGTCTCATCGAAGCCTTCGACTATGGAATTGACAGCATTTGAGGGGAGTCCAGTGGAGTCCGAATAATTGGTAAATTTCCCGCCATTCAATCTGCTTACACCAGCGCTCACAGTCCCAGCCCAGATCGTACCATCGCGTTCACGGTGCACTGAATAAACGCTGTTCTGCGCAAGGCCATCCGCCTGTGTATAGGTGTGGGCCGCAAATGAATCGCCCTTTCCGGTCAGCACTGTGAGGCCGCCATATTGCCGGCCGACGCAGACTTCGCCCTCACCACCGCTAATGGAATACACAACATCGTGTTCCAGTCCATCGACAGTTATATGACCGACTTGCCCTCCCTTCATCCAGTAGAGGCCACCCGAAAGCGGTGCAAACCAGATCCGGCCCGTGGAGTCGGGGTAAACTGAGCCAATGCCGGTTGACGGAAGACCGTCAGAAGTCGAATAGGTTATAAACATTCCATTTCGTAGCCGCTCGACTCCTCGCGAACCGCCAAACCAAATATCTCCGTCGAGATCTTCATAGATTGCTGTTACTTCAAACCCAGGCTTTGGGTTGAGCAGGTCGAGCGAAACAGCGCCGGATGGAGTCATGCGCACGATGCCATGGTTCGTTCCAATCCAGGTGTTTAGGTCACGATCTTTGGCCATCGCCAGAATCTGTAGGTGCTTCAGCGAAGAAGTCAAGTTAGGGGTGGCCAGTATGCTACCTTCCCACAAATGAATGCCGTTGTCGGTTCCAATCCATAAGCCGCCGGTGACCGCGGGCAGAAGGGCATTGATCTTCGCATCCTTGAGCTCCTGGGCAACTGTGGAAATGCGCCCCTGGCTCAGACGAAAGAGACCGTTATCTTGTGTGCCGAGCCAAATACTCTGGTCTCGCGTCGCAGCCAGGGAGATGACAATACCGGGATTTTGCTCTGCACTGACTATTGTCTCCAGGTGTCCTCCCTCATATCGGAATGTCCGGTCCCCGAGTCCGGAGAGAATGACACGACCCTCGTAGTCGGAAACGGTTGCTGTAAAGGTGATGTCCTGAAGATCGTACCGAGCGTATGGATCCTCGAACTTCCCGTCGTGATAAAGAAGCATGCGAGGACCTTCGAGCCGAATCCAAAGGTTCCCGCTGGCGTCGGTAACGAGGCCGCGCACGGGACCGATCGTGGGCGAATCCGGAAGAGGTCGCTGGATCAGGATGAAATTGGACCCGTCGAATCGGACCAAACCTCTCTCGGTTCCAATCCACAAATAGCCATCGGCCGATTGGCAAATAGCGTAGATCCTTCCTCCAATGAATCCTTTGTCTTGTCCCCACCTGTCATGTACATATTGTGAGATTTTCCGGGTGGGGTCTAATCCAAAAGCAGTATTCACAAGACATAAGAGTGCGATCCCATTTATGAGTCCCTTGCGTAGCCGATGCCTCTGCATCACGTTTTCACGGTAGGAATTCGAATTTGTCAATCACAACCTCGATCGGTTGTCGAGAAGAAGTCTTCGTAGGTCGATAACTGTACAAGCCCATGTGAACCGTTTCCTTGGCTGGAGTCGGAACCCCCGAGATAAAGATATGTTCACTAATGGTCGCGGCTCCGGGGCCTGTCCTCGATCCGCGGACAGTCTTAAAGGAAGCGCGTCCGGACTCCCAACGTAACATGTGGGTCAGCACTCCGGCCGGGGCCGTGAATCGAGAGACGTTTTCAGGGACATAAAAAGGTTGGACAATATATTGCGCATTCTTGCTGTCTGCAATACCCCAGCGGCTCAATTCGATGTCAAGTTCACCAGGAACGCCATCCGTTCGAAAGTCATCATTTGTATACAATCCCAGAGCAGCAGAAGGGCCAAAATGACCGGTATCTTGAACGACAAAGATGTACGAACCATAACCCAGACTGCGGTTCAGACTCACCTCGGCACATGTCCATAGGCCATCATGCTCCTCCATGCGAAGATGCAGATAGCCGTTCTTATCGATCCACACATTTGAGGGATCGTAGGAGTTGGGTTGCCCTCCTCGGTCGCTCGCCGCGTTACGCACGCTCCAGTCGTATCCACTAAAGTGGATGACCTTAGAAACAATCGGCGCAGCAGGCATGCCCTTCGAAGTAGCGATTGCGACCACACCGTTGCCCTGCGCGGGCAAAGTCGTAACCTTGGTTGCAGGCTGAAAGCCGGGCTCAACTAAGATCGCTGCATAATCGGTGCCGAGGTGGGTCGAGTTCCTCCATGTCGAATCGGGTTGGAGTTTCGTAAACGGGTGATTCGCAAAAGGTTGAATCCACCAAATGCCGCTGCGTGCGTAGAGAACGATCTGTTCACCAGGTTTGGCGCCGCTCGCTCGTCCTTCCATGAAATCCATTTGTACTGGACCTCCAGGACTGGCGGCGGGGACTCGAGTGATCTGGAGGGTTGGCTTGGAAGGAACGCTCTTCGAATTACAACCGGCGAGCAAGACGCTAACGATTAGGAGAGAGAAACGCAATCGCCGCTCCTTGAACGAATTGTATGAGGAAGGGTTCATAATCTTTGGTTGCAAGCGAAGCCGACTTAAGGTTCAGGGTAGAAATGCAGGAAGACGAGCTTCACGTCGAAGCTGTCGCCCCATCGTCAGTGATTGTGGGCACGGATCTCGAGGCTTCAAGTAATCGAGAGTGGCGAGCTAAGCTTCTGAAACGCCATTTTTCGATGTTCAGGCTTTCGATCTTTGAATCAAGTGTCTGGCGCGGAATTCCCAGCTTTGCGGCTGCTCCCTTGGGGCCAGCAACCTGACCACCACACTCTGCAAGTGCCGCCTCGATAATCTCGCGCTCTCTGTCAGCAATTGTCATCACAAGTGGAACTGCCGGGCCGGTCCGATGCAAGATCTCCCGCTTTAGAAGTGTTTCGTCGATCCAAAGGGTATCTCCCTCACACAAAATGGCCGCGCACTCGACGACGTTCTGCAATTCGCGGATGTTGCCCGGCCAGTCATAGCGTTCCAGCACACCCAATACCTCATCGGGAATGTACTCGATGTTTCGCTGCAATCGCTGCGAGTACTTGCGGACGAAGTGCCGCACCAGGGAGGGGATATCGCACGCCCGGTCCCTTAACGGGGGCAGACAGATCGGAAAGACATTCAGCCGATAGTAAAGATCCGCCCGAAATTGGCGATCTTGAACCATTGTCAGAAGCTCCTGGTTCGTCGCGGCCACTACGCGAACATCCACCTTAATTGGTCGTCCGCTACCCAACCTCTCAAATTCCTGCTCTTGTAGAACACGCAGCAGTTTGGGCTGGAGTTGAAGAGGAAGATCGCCGATCTCGTCCAAGAACAGTGTGCCCTTGTGCGCCAGCTGAAATCGGCCCATGGTCTGTGCAACGGCACCCGTGAATGCTCCTTTTTCATGCCCGAAGAGTTCGCTCTC